>Ga0136636_10000665_pt1 | contig 18427 bp, 15 predicted proteins | sample AntDrymUQ8522106_2_FD_104653 | JGI IMG/M metagenome (GOLD analysis project Ga0136636, IMG submission 104653) | Polar desert sand microbial communities from Dry Valleys, Antarctica - metaG UQ852 (21.06) | ecosystem: Environmental > Terrestrial > Soil > Desert | place: Antarctica: Dry Valley... | reverse complement strand
ATGGTTTCCCAATGTATTGCCCATCGAGCCACACTATGGTATCAGCGGTAACCAGTATAGCATCATCACCAATCAAAGCCTTATCATACGCATCTGCTTTCAATTCACATAAATACCTGGCAATATCTGCTCCCTGCAATTCAGAAGGGTATGTTTCTTCAACGTCAATTTCCACAAGGCTGTTGTGTAACCCCAGTGCTTTAAGTAATGCCTGCCTCCGTGGCGATTTTGATCCTAATAATAAGCTGTAGTGCTTTAATATTTCCTGGTTCATAAAACTATATTTTTGGTGTTCAGTGATTGTTGATGGAAAACGTTTTACAAATATGTAACTAAAAGATGAGAATCCCTTTTGAGATTGTAGAGCTGATTTTAAAACTGAGCTGCAATTATGGTTACTATGCCTCCAACCATAATCCATTTCAATAAGTTGCTTAATTGATGGTAATCAGTTTTGTGTACTGCCTTTTGCAGTTTAATCACGAAATATACCAATGGGATTTCAACAGTTAATACCAGCCAGAGTATTGCACTTATTTTCTCGTATTTTAACAGGAAGATTTGAGCTGCAATTAATAAAACGAATGTAAAACCAGCTAAAATCAACAATATCGTTTTTGTAAAATCAACTCCTTTTATTAGCGGTAGCGATTTACAACCGATCAGTTTGTCGCCTTCCATATCTTCCATATCTTTCACTATTTCGCGCAGTAAACTCAGCAAAAATGCGAATATACTAATAGCCGTTACAATGTTTGTAATTAGTATTGAAGCTTGTGGATTAAATGCGGAAGTCTGTTTCTCAACTACCCATGCCATGACAATTGTGCCCGCCGTCATACACGAAACAGCAATATTACCCCAAAGTAAAGTCCTTTTTAAACTTACCGCGTACCACCATGTTACTGCCAATGCTATTAAAAGTAAAGTTGCCGGTAGCCAGCTTTTCGTAGCATAGCTAAGACAGATAGCAGCGATTACAGCAATAATACTTAAAATTAAAGCAGTTGAAAATACTGATACTGATGTTATTCGATTTCCGATGTACAGTTTTTGAGGTTTGTTTATCCTGTCTGTTTCCACATCGAAATAATCATTGCTGATGTAACCGGTTGCTGCAATAATCATTGTAATAATCACCATAAGTGAATACTGCAGGTTATCCATGCCTGCGATCATATGATATCCGGCATACACTGGAATGAAAACCAGGTAACGCAGTATAAAAAATGTGAATGCAATAATCAACAGGTTTGGTATCCTGAGCATCTGTATAATAGCGCGCATCGATGTGAATCTTTGGATATTAATTTGCCTGAAACCTGTAGTGTATTATCTGAAATGAAAAGTAAGATTTATTTTCTTTCAAAATGAGTTAAATCTCAATATTCTGAATGCAATTTACATCATACCGAAGTTTTAACACTTACCAATGATATGCATCATCATTCATCCATTTACCCTGAACTTTAAGCACTTGTTCGATAACATCGCGAACACAACCTCTACCTCCCGGCAGATGCGAAATATAAGTAGCTGATCGTTTTATTTCTTCGGCTGCGTCGGCGGGGCATGTAGGAACGCCAACCGAGAGCATGATTTCGTAATCAGGAATATCGTCGCCCATAAACAGAACATTCTCACTTTTAAGGTTGTGAGTTTCGAGATATTGATTATAAACGTCGATTTTTTTATCCACACCAAGGAAAACATCTTCAATTTTTAGTGTTTCAAATCGTCGTTTCATTGATTCGGAATAGCCACCTGAAATAATAGCAATCCGGTATTTTTTCTTAACGGCAAGCTGCATGGCATAACCATCTTTAACATTGGCAGTGCGTAGCGCATCGCCCGAACTTGTTAAAACCACCGTGCCATCAGTAAGCACACCGTCATAATCAAAGATAAAAGTGTTAATGTGTAAAAGCTTTTCCTTGTAGTTCGACATATTTAGTAAGAATTTTCTATTCGTATTTTTTGATAATGATGTTGGCTAACAACCTGTAAAGTTCTGCATATTCGGGAAGTGAAGCAAGTGCTTTAATATGTTTTTCGATGGTTATTGAATCATTTCGTCGTGCAGGACCGGTTTGATATTGTAAAGGATCACCTGTAACTGCTTTGTGCGAAGTTTCCATAATCAGCGGGAACAATACTTCTGGTTGCATCCCCGATAAATAGATTAACTCATTACCAATTATGTACATCAGGTTTGAATAATTGCCGGTAAATACAGCTGCAGTATGCATGAGCATCCGCTGTCGGCTGTCAGCCTCATATACTTTAGAGGATAAAATATGAGTTGCTTTTTTTAGTTCAAGTAAAGTGTCTTCCGAAGAAGCTTCAAGAAAGAAAGGGACTTCACTCAACGAAACCTGAATTTCTTTTGACATGGTTTGCAACGGATACAGAACACCGTATTGTTTAAAGATGCCCTGAAAAATATTCATATTTACCGATCCGGCAGTGTGTACCACTATACCATCATATTCTCCGATGGAACGGGCAACCAGCTCTATTGCACTATCAGTAACAGCAATAATGATAAGATCGGCTTTAATGGTTAGATACATTATTTCGCTATAAGCCACTGAACCACACGAGTAGGCCAGAGTTTGGGCATTAGCAAAATTCCGGCTCCAGATGCCGGATATATTGAACCCATTTAATGACAGATTTCTTGCAAGATTTGTAGCAACATTTCCTGTTCCTGCTATGGCGATATTTTTAATGCTTTTCATTGTGGCTCATGAAAGATTTTGCAGGCTTTATGTAGTTGTATTTCGTAAAGGGTAACAATAGTTGCAGCTATGTTAACCTGATTCTTACAAAGAGTTCACTTAAATCATTGAAGTAGGTATTTTTGTCCCGGATTAAAAGCATAGTTTGCAATCACAAAATACTTCCAATCCTGAACAACTATTCCAAAACCAGTTTAAAACATTCTCTCCTGATTATTTTTTCGCTGCAGGTTCACTCTCTTTTCGCATGGTTCTGCGCATTAAGGCATACGTTAAGCCACTGAACAAAATTACAATACCAAGCCATAATACAGCAATGTATGGGAAAATAATGGCTTTCAATACTATGTAATCCTGTTGCCTTTCGTAAATCCCTATTTGTATAGCTTGCGAATCGGTTGCAACACCTTCAAAACGCAGTTTCATGCCTAACGATTCTATTAACCCATCGGTTCTTTTCAGTTCGCCTTTCACTATTTCATACTTAGCTTCGGTTTCTGTCATACCCGACTTCATACTGAAAATTTTGAATTTCGCTGTAATACTGGCATTATTCACGTCGTCATTTTCCATCACACTTACTATTTCATCAAGTATAACGAAACTTCGTTCAATCACAAGTGTGTCCTTAATATTCATAGGTTGCACCCCCGAACTGCTGAAACCGTCAGCATCAGCAGTGCCGGTACTTTCCTGGGCAAAACTCAGGTAAGTGTATATATCTTTATCGAGAAAATGTTTTGTATCCGGATTGTAAACGTTCCCCATCCGGGAGTTCCTGTTTAAAGAAGGATAAACAGAGAAGTCTATTTTCCCGGTTCCCGCATCCTTCATTTTTACAAAATCTACCTTGTAAAAAGTTTCACTTCCTTTGGTGGTTGCATCAGTATATGTTACCATATATTTCCCCATTGGTTGACCAATGCCTTTCATCAGAACGAGGTTCTCCGTATTGTCTTCGCTGCTGCCAAGGTCGAATCCTGAAGTATTTTTCGATATAATCTGTGGATTACTGAAAGCAAGCACTACGCCAAGTAGGAAAATTGTGAATCCGACATGGGTAAATGCGGCTCCTACATTGGAGGTTTTGCGTATATAACTTATGATGAAATCAACAGAAACAACTGACGCTAACAAAATACTGAATAACAGTATAATACGGCTGATGCCCGAAACCTGATCGCCTATAGCCATCAAAATGGTTAATATAGCAGCAATAACACTTGAAATAAGAATTTTACGAATAAAAATCTTAATATTATTCTGACCATAACTCAGGTATTGACTAATCGCTATAGCTAATAATATAACGATTGTAAAAGGCATCTGCCAGGTATTGTAAAAGTTGATGTTATCAATAGGAGGGGCTATATTAGTTCCAAAAATTTTATTAAAAACGGGTATCGAAGTTGTAGCAATGATTTGAAATCCCGATAAGAGCATTACAATTCCTCCGATCAGCATCCAGAATTCGCGGGTCATTATTTCATCGCTATCCTTTTTGGGAAATGCTTTCTTTCTGTTCAACAACAAAATCATTGGTAAAATTAAAAACAGACCATTGAAAAACAACATCTGTGCAGCTAAAGCATTTACTCCGAATGAATGAACCGAAGTTTCGCCGAGCACACCGCTTCGGGTAAGGTAGGTAGCATAAAGTACAAAAAACCAGGATAATATGGTGAAGAAATAGGTAGTAGCATAGGTGTTATGCCTTTTCTTTACAATTATCATGCTATGAAGTGTTGCAACGAGCAACAGCCAGGGAACAAGAGAAGCGTTTTCGACAGGATCCCAGGCCCAGAAACCACCGAAAGTAAGTGATTCATATGCCCAACGGCCGCCGAGAATAATTCCGTTTCCTAATGTAAGAATAGCAGCAATCGTCCATGGAATAGCCGGTTTTAACCAGGAGTGATATTCTTTCCGCCATAGCGAAGCTATTGCAAAACTAACAGGAACAAGAGCAACGGCGTACCCGAGAAAAAGTGAAGGTGGGTGTATAACCATCCAAATATTTTCAAGCAACGGATTCAATCCGTTACCATCAATAAGGTACATGAGATAATTCGCTTCCTTAAAAAGCTCTTCTTCCGCATTTTGAGGCATATTCCGCAACAATTCAAAAGGACTTCCCCCAATACTGAAACTTCCCAGATCCAATCCCAGAACCATCGAAACAAGGAAAAATTGTCCGATCGCAAATACAGGCATCACCCAGGCTTTCCATTCCTTAGCAGTATAAAGTAATAGTAAACCGATAATGCCCTGGAATAATGCCCATATAAGGTAAGAGCCTTCCTGTCCTGCCCAGAAACAGGATATCAGGAATTTTGTGGCCATACCTTTTGACGAATACTGCCATACGTACGAATATTCGAAATAATGGTTACCAATTAGGTAATACAGACTGCCAATCGCTCCAAGCAACGTGATAAAATGCAACCAGTAAAAATTTCCGGCAAGTTTGGAATACAATACTTTCTTCTCTGCTTTTTTTATAGAGAAAAAGTATAAAAGTGCTGATGCAACCAATGATAAAATGCTGAGCCAGATAAAGATACGGCCTAAGTTGCCGACTATAAGGTGTTCTCCAACGTATTGTATGTTCATGTAGGTATCTATATAAGTTTATGCTACAAAAGTATGCTTAATATCCAAAATACTGAAGGCTTGTGCTTATTTGGAATGTAAAAATGTGTTAAGTTTCTGATACAGTATGAGTTGTATACTGGTCGAAACGAATTCTCTATATAACTGTGCGATGAAAACAGCTATCTTTGATAATATTTAATTAATATTGCGTTTAGTTAATCGAGATACAAACAGTCATGGAAATAAAAATTGTTGAAGTAAACTCCCGCAAACTGCTCCGCATCTTTATCCATCTGCCGGCAAAACTGCACAAGAACGAGACGAACTGGATGCCTACCATTTATTCCGACGACTGGAGCTTTTTTAACCCGAAAAAGAACCATCAGTTCGATTCCTGCGATACCATTATGGCTCTTGCCATGCAGAATGGGAAACCTGTTGGTCGTATTATGGGGATAATTCATAATACGTATAATACTTTACGGAAAGAGAATACCGCAAGGTTCGGATATTTTGATTCAATCGATAGCCCGGAAGTATCTCATTCTCTCTTTGCTTTTATACAGGATTGGGTAATTCAAAAAGGCAAAACTCTTCTTGTTGGCCCGTACGGCTTCTCCGATAAAGATATACAAGGGTTGCTTATCGACGGTTTTGATCAATTGCCTCTTATCGATTCGGCATGCAATCCTCCTTATATTGTTAAGCTTGTTGAAAATGAAGGTTTTGTGAAGGAAATAGATTGTATGACATACAGATTTCCAGTAAACCTTGCCCTTCCGGAATTGTATTATCGCATCGTGCAACGCGCAAATTACAGCAATCACACACAACTTATTGAGTTTACCTCTCGCAGGCAGTTAAAGCCTTATATTGTTCCTGTATTGGAGTTAGTTAATAAAACGTATAACCACTTATATGGTTTTGTTCCCATGTCGGAAACGGAAATTCATGAACTGGCATCGCGTTACCTTCCTATTATAGATCCCCGTTTTGTCAAAATAATTGAAAAAGAGGGAGAGGTTATTGCTTTTATTATTGCCATCCCTAATCTTACAGAAGGTATTCGGAAATCGCGCGGATATCTTTTCCCAATAGGCGTTTTCCAGATATTAATGGCGTCCAGGCGAACCCGGCAGCTTGATTTGATGCTTGGAGCCGTTCGCCGCGATTTTCAGGGAACCGGTATCGAAATTGTGATGGGTATCAGTCTTATCGAATCCGCTCGTAAAGCTGATTTTAAAGATATTGAAGCACATCTTATTCTTGAGAATAATTATAAAATGCGAGCGGAGATTGAGCGGCTCAAAGTGCCTGTAAATAAAAGGTTCAGGGTTTACCGGAAAGAATTGTAGCAATTTACTGACAGAGTTTCACTATAAGTCAAACTTAATTAGACTGCCAGTTGGCACACATCTTAATTTTCTAATGCGTGTCGGTACAAGTTTTGGTACTAAAAAAAATCAAAACGCAGAAAATAAATTTGCGAAATATTTCCTGTTCCAGTTTCAAACTTATTGTATATATGAGAATTAATTAAGCAGGATTTGGGCCACACACGCCACAAATTTTGACGCGCGCGAACAGAGAGTACATTGATTCCAGCGGAAAACCTGTGCTTGTCGAAAACATCCTCATTGATTATGAGTTACTTTACTAAGTGTATAAGCATCTGGTAAATTTTAACGTGGATTGATGTTAAAGTAAATATTTCGAAATAAATACCTGATAATTAAAAACATTTTCTACCTTTGCACCCCTTAAAATTCAATTTAATAATCACTTAATCGAAAGGAAGTTTATCCATTATGATCATTGTTCCTGTAAAAGAAGGCGAAAGCATTGACCGCTCGCTGAAGAAACTGAAACGTAAATTCGAAAAAACTGGTGTTGTAAAAGAACTGCGCAACCGCCAGAAATTTACAAAACCTTCAATCGTACGTCGCGAAGAAATTCGTCACGCCATTTACATCCAACAGCTTCAGCAGCAGCAGGAATTGTAATCAATCCGGAATTTATTCCGGAAAGCGGGAAGTAATACTTGCTATTCTCACACTATTGTTGTACTTTTAACGTTAGTTAATTACTGCAATTCAGAGAGCAAAGATTATTTCCTGTTTTAGTTTCAAGGATGCTGAAGGACAAATATATAGACTACCTGCGATTTGAGAAGCGTTATTCGACGCATACTATTCTGGCATATAATACTGACCTGGATGATTTTTCCGGGTTCCTTTCAAATCAATATGATATTTCCGACCTCTTACAAGCTGATCACACCCTGATCCGCTCATGGCTTATTTCGCTTATCGATCGTAAAATTTCAACACGATCCGTTAACCGCAAACTTTCTTCCATCAAATCATTTTACCGGTACTGCCAAAGGCAAGGCTTGCTCACCAGCAATCCGATGCTTAAAGTGGTTGCTCCGCGTACTTCAAAGCAGCTTCCTGTGTTTCTTACCCACGATAATCTGGAAAATTTACTGCAAAACGTGGCTTTTGAAGATTCCTACGAAGGAACACGCGATAAAATGATACTCACTTTGTTTTATGCCACCGGCATTCGTCGGGCTGAATTGGTTCAGATAAATATTTCTGACCTCGACCTTAATTCAGGAACACTCAAGGTAACGGGGAAGCGGAACAAGGAGAGAATAGTTCCCATTGGTGAGCAAGTGATCATTCAGACGAAAGAATACTTATATGAAAGGAATCGCTTTTTATCTGAAAATAAAGCAGTAACCGAAAACAATTGCACGTCACTTTTTGTTACTTCCAAAGGATTACAGGCGTATCCTAAACTCATTTATAATATAGTTCACAAACACCTTTCGGAAATTGCATCCAACCATAAACTTAGCCCGCATGTACTCAGGCATACTTTTGCCACACACATGCTCGACGACGGAGCCGATCTGAATGCAATCAAAGAAATACTTGGCCATTCAAGCCTGGCAGCTACCCAGGTATATACGCACAACACTATTGAAAAATTGAAAACAATCTACAAACAGGCCCATCCAAGGGCATAAACAAAAGGAGGACTCATGAAAGTTAACATTAATGCAGTGCATTTTAAAACCGACAAAAAACTCGATACATTTATTATTGAGAAGGTAGAGAAGTTGTCGGACTTGTATGATGGTATAATCGGAAGCGAAGTAACGCTAAGGGTTAACAACAGCGAAGATCATGATAATAAAATAGCCGAGATACGGTTATTGGTTCCCGGAAACGATCTTTTTGCAAAAAAACAAAGCAAATCTTTCGAAGAAGCTACTGATATTGCGGTAGATGCACTTCGTAAGCAACTAACCAAACATAAAGAGAAGCAAAGAGGGGAATAAAAATAATTAAAAATATTTTTACCACTTGTTTGGTAATTCAAATTAAGTGCGTACATTTGCAGTCCTTTTCAAAAAGGACTGCTTTTTTGTGATAAAGGGGAGCTGTAAAGAGTTGATTATAGGATTGTTAGAGTTACATTAACACTGAAAGCCTGCTTAATACGCTCTTTTGCAGAGAAATTTAAAAAGGCCGATGTAGCTCAGTTGGTAGAGCAGCTGATTTGTAATCAGCTGGTCGGGGGTTCGAGTCCCTCCATCGGCTCCAGTTCATCGAAATGATTTGATTAAAAATTACCGGGGGGGATACCAGAGCGGTCAAATGGGGCAGACTGTAAATCTGTTGGCTAAGCCTTCGGAGGTTCGAATCCTCCTCCCCCCACTTTATTAATTTGATAATGCGATAATGTGTTAATGCGATAATGTGTTTTTGAAGTAAATCAGCACATTAGCATATTAAAACATTATCACATTATTTATGCGGAAGTAGCTCATTTGGTAGAGCGATAGCCTTCCAAGCTATAGGTGGCGGGTTCGAGCCCCGTCTTCCGCTCAACAATAGCCTTTGTAGCTCAGGGGTAGAGTACTTCCTTGGTAAGGAAGGGGTCATGAGTTCAATTCTCATCAAAGGCTCTGATTTTTCAGTTAAAATCAATATAAAAAGTTAAAACAATAAACATTAATTAAAATGGCAAAAGAAAAATTCGATCGTTCAAAACCGCACGTTAACGTAGGTACTATTGGTCATATTGACCATGGTAAGACTACTCTTACTGCAGCTATTACATTGGTTCTGGCTGATAAAGGTTTGTCAGAATATCGTTCATTCGACTCAATCGACAACGCTCCTGAAGAAAAGGAACGTGGTATTACCATTAATACTGCTCACGTTGAGTATTCAACTGCCCTACGTCACTATGCTCACGTTGACTGTCCTGGTCACGCTGACTATATTAAAAACATGGTAACTGGTGCAGCTCAAATGGATGGTGCTATCATCGTTGTTGCTGCAACTGACGGCCCAATGCCTCAGACCCGTGAGCACATCCTGCTTGCACGTCAGGTAGGTGTACCCCAGCTGGTTGTTTTCATGAACAAGGTTGACCTTGTTGATGATGAAGAACTCCTCGACCTGGTTGAAATGGAAATCCGCGAACTGCTTACCTTCTACGGTTTTGATGGTGACAATGTTCCTGTAATCCGTGGATCAGCTCTTGGCGGACTTAACAAAGAGCCAAAATGGGTTGACAAAATCATGGAACTGATGGATGCAGTTGATACCTACATTCCATTACCAACACGCGCAAGAGATAAAGACTTCCTGATGCCGATTGAAGACGTGTTCTCAATCACAGGTCGTGGTACTGTTGCTACCGGTCGTATTGAATCAGGTATTATCCACGTTGGTGATCCTGTTGAAATCGTTGGTATGGGTGCTGAAAAACTGAAATCAGTTTGTACTGGTGTTGAAATGTTCCGTAAACTCCTCGATCAGGGAGAAGCCGGTGACAACGCAGGTTTACTCCTTCGTGGTATTGATAAAGAAACCATCCGTCGTGGTATGGTTATCATCAAACCAGGTACCGTTCATCCTCACAAGCACTTCAAAGCTGAAGTGTATATCCTGAAAAAAGAAGAAGGCGGACGTCATACTCCATTCCAGAACAAATATCGTCCTCAGTTCTACTTCAGAACAACCGACGTTACAGGAGAGATCACTCTTCCTGCTGGTGTTGAAATGATTATGCCAGGTGATAATATCACAATTGAAGTTATGCTGATCAGCGAAATCGCTATGACCAAAAACCTCCGTTTTGCTATCCGTGAAGGTGGCCGTACAGTAGGTGCAGGTCAGGTAACTGAAATTCTTGACTAAAAAAAATACGAGTTGGAATCTCATGCCTGGGATTCCAACTCTGCCTTTTTAATTAATGTTATTAATGTCTGGCCTGTTCCAGGTAATCCTGCAACAGGCTTAGGCTATACGGGTGTAGCTCAATTGGTAGAGTGGCGGTCTCCAAAACCGTAGGCTGTGGGTTCGACCCCTACCACCCGTGCAAAATATTAGACCATATGGCAAATAATAGATTCGTAGAGTACGTCAAAGAAAGTTACGACGAACTCATGCATAAAGTTTCATGGCCAACATGGAGCGAATTGCAGAATAGTGCAGTAGTTGTATCAGTTGCTTCCCTGATGATTGCACTTGTGGTTTTTATAATGGATAAATCGTTTGAGACAATTCTCCAGCAGTTTTATACATTGTTTTAACCTTTATTATTGTTAAGTCTATTATTTAGTGGTAACCAACCTTTAATTCACCATCCGGCATGGGCGAACAAGTGAAAAAGTGGTATGTGGTGAGAGCCATCAGCGGGAATGAGAAGAAGGTGAAAATATACCTTGAAAGCGAGATCAGTCGTCTCAACTTAGGGGATTATATTGCACAAGTCCTCATCCCAACTGAAAAAGTCTATCTGGTACGTAACGGTAAAAAAGTGAGCAAGGAGCGTAGCTACTTGCCCGGTTATGTTTTAATCGAAGCTGTTCTTACAGGAGAGATACCACACATTATTCGCAATATCCCCGGGGTATTAGGTTTTCTTGGCTCGAAAGATCAACCTGTACCCTTAAGACAAGCCGAAGTAAATCGAATACTTGGCAAGGTCGACGAGCTCTCTGAGCAAGGCGCCGAGTTCAGTATTCCGTATATTGTTGGTGAAACGGTAACTGTCATTGATGGGCCATTCAACAGTTTCAGTGGAATCATTGAAGAAATCAATGAGGAAAAGAAGAAACTGAAAGTAATGGTTAAAATCTTTGGCCGTAAAACCCCATTGGAACTTTCGTTTACGCAGGTTGCAAAGGAATCGTAGGTAGTTACCTGTTTCCGCATTACAAATCCTTTAAGAAAACAAAAGATGGCAAAAGAAGTTGCTGGATTAATTAAACTGCAAATTAAAGGTGGCGCGGCTAATCCTTCACCTCCGGTAGGACCTGCATTAGGTTCGAAGGGAGTGAATATTATGGAGTTCTGTAAACAGTTTAATGCACGTACACAGGATAGGGCCGGTAAGGTTACCCCTGTAGTTATAACTGTATACAAGGACAAGTCGTTTGATTTTATTGTTAAAACGCCTCCTGTTGCCGTTCAACTCCTTGAAGTGACTAAGCAGAAAAGCGGATCGGCCGAACCAAACCGTAAAAAGGTTGCTTCGGTTACGTGGGACCAGGTCAAAGAAATTGCTGAAGGCAAAATGGAAGACCTCAACTGTTTCACACTCGAATCCGCTATGCGCATGGTTGCAGGTTCTGCCCGTAGTATGGGTATTACTGTACAAGGCGAATTCCCAAAGATGTAAAGCTGATCGGGAGATCAGGCTTTCATGAATTAAAAATGTGTTATTACCATTAACCTTACGTAAAATGGCTAAATTGACAAAAAATCAAAAACTGGCTTTAGCTAAATACGACAAGGACGCTACCTATACACTAGCTGATGCCGCCCGTATTGTCAAAGACATTACTACTTCAAAATTCGACGCTTCTGTTGATATTGACGTACGTCTTGGAGTTGACCCGCGCAAAGCAAACCAGATGGTCAGGGGTATTGTAACCTTGCCGCATGGAACCGGGAAAACAATTAGTGTTCTCGTGCTCTGTACTCCTGAAAAGGAAGAAGAAGCAAAAGCTGCCGGAGCTGATTATGTTGGCCTTGACGAGTATATCCAGAAGATTAAAGAAGGCTGGACTGACGTTGACGTTATTATTACAATGCCTAGCATTATGCCCAAAGTTGGTGCTCTTGGCCGCATACTTGGTCCCCGTGGCCTTATGCCTAACCCCAAGACCGGTACCGTTACAATGGATGTAGGCAAAGCTGTGCAGGAAGTGAAAGCCGGTAAAATCGACTTTAAAGTTGATAAATTCGGTATCATTCATGCAGGTATAGGCAAAGTGTCTTTTGAACAGGAACAACTCATCGATAATGCCAAAGAACTTTTGGCAACCATCGTTAAGCTGAAACCCTCATCATCCAAAGGTACTTATGTAAAAAGCGTGTTCATGTCGAGTACTATGAGTCCTGGTGTACGTATCGATGAAAAATCGGTCAAATAATAATTCCGGTAACAATAAGTACTTGATCTTTAAAGAACAAAAATCGCTATGAAAAGAGAAGACAAGCATCAACTCATAGGAACCCTTACAGAAAAGCTGGAGGCTGCCAAGTATCTGTACATTACAGATATTTCAGATATGAACTCTGAAAATACTAGCAAGCTTCGCCGTCTATGTTTCAAAAGGGAAGTAGAGTTGGTCGTAGTTAAAAACGCATTGCTGCAAAAAGCAATGGAAAAGTCCGGTAAGGACTTTGGACCTCTGTACGATGTTCTGAAAGGTCATACCTCAATTATGATCGCCGACCAGGGTAGTACCCCGGCCAAGCTGATCAAAGAATTCAGGAAAACATCCGATAAACCAAAACTCAAAGGCGCATTCGTAGAAGAAATGACTTTTGTAGGTGATAATCAACTTGACGCTCTGCTCGCAATTAAGACTAAAAATGAACTTATTGCCGATATTATTTTAGCGCTCAACACACCGGCACGCAATGTTATTTCAGCACTGCAATCAGGTGGTCAAAAATTATCAGGTGTATTGAAGACCTTGTCCGAACGTCCTGAATAAACTCAGGTCAACGTACAAAATGAATTAATCAATTATTGTAAAACACTAAAAAAAACAAATAAAATGGCAGACTTGAAAGCTTTCGCTGAACAGTTAGTTAATCTGACAGTAAAAGAAGTAAATGAGCTTGCTCAGATACTTAAGAACGAATACGGAATCGAACCAGCAGCAGCAGCTCCAGTAATGATGGCCGCAGCAGGTGGAGATGCACCCGTAGTTGAAGAACAAACATCATTCGATGTTATCCTTAAGCACCCTGGCCAGGCTAAATTGGCAGTTGTTAAACTTGTAAAAGAATTAACCAGCCTTGGTCTGAAAGAAGCAAAAGATTTAGTTGACGCAGCTCCAAAAGCGCTGAAAGAAGGTGTTACCAAGGACGAAGCAAACGCCCTGAAACAACAACTCGAAGACGCAGGTGCAGAAGTTGAGATAAAGTAAATATTGCTATTTAGACTACAATTACCAAACTGACTTCTTATTCCTGCTTTACGCGTGAATAAGTAGTCAGTTTTATTCCCGATTTTCATATCGGGATTAATTGTTTAAAAATACTTTGTTTATTTAAATCTTAAACTTCATGGCTTTGGCTTCACAAAAAACTGAACGGTTTAGCTTCGGGACCTCGAAAATCAAATCAGAATACCCTGATTTTCTCGAAGTACAAATAAAGTCTTTCCAGGACTTCTTTCAACTGGAGACAAATCCTGACAATCGTGTAAATGAAGGCCTGTTTAAGGTGTTCTCGGAAAACTCGCCGATTACCGATGCCAGGAATAATTTTGTTCTCGAGTTTTTGGATTATTTTATTGATCCTCCCCGTTATTCAATCGAGGAGTGTATCGAAAGAGGGCTCACATACAGTGTTCCTCTTAAAGCAAAATTAAAACTCTTCTGTACCGATCCCGAGCACGAAGATTTCGAAACTATTATCCAGGATGTCTATCTGGGAATGATCCCATATATGACTCCTAAAGGCACGTTCGTTGTGAATGGAGCTGAACGGGTTGTTGTTTCGCAGTTACATCGTTCGCCCGGTGTATTTTTCGGTACAAGTTTTCATACCAACGGCCAGCAGCTTTACTCGGCCAGGATTATCCCTTTCAAAGGTTCCTGGATGGAGTTCACTACTGACATTAACCATGTGATGTACGCGTACATCGACAGGAAGAAAAAATTACCTGTAACAACATTGTTACGGGCAATTGGTTATGAAAGCGATAAAGACATTCTTGAAATCTTTAACCTCGCCGAGGAAATTAAAGTAAGCAAAGCCGGATTGAAAAAATATGTCGGACGTAAACTTGCTGCTAGGGTACTCAGGACGTGGATCGAAGATTTTGGTGATGAGGATACAGGCGAAGTTGTTTCCATTGAGCGTACTGACGTAATTATTGATCGTGAAACAGTTCTTGATAATAATCATATTGATATGATTGTAGATTCAGGCGCTAAATCTATATTGCTTCACCGCGATGATATCAACGCTCAGGATTTCTCCATCATTTTTAATACCCTGCAAAAGGATACAGCCAACAGCTCGAAAGAAGCTGTTGAATATATATACCGGCAGTTACGTAACGCTGAGCCACCCGATGAGGAAACAGCACGCGGCATTATCGAGAAACTGTTTTTCTCCGATAAACGCTACGATTTGGGTGATGTAGGACGTTACAGGATCAATAAAAAACTGTCACTTGAAATTCCTCTCGAAACAAAGGTTCTCACAAAAGAAGACCTTATTTCGATTATCAAATACTTAATTGGTCTTATCAATTCGAAAACTGAGGTTGATGATATCGATCACCTTAGCAACCGCCGTGTTCGTACGGTTGGTGAGCAGTTATACAACCAGTTCGGTGTTGGTCTTGCCCGTATGGCTCGTACCATCAGGGAGCGTATGAATGTACGCGACAATGAGGTATTTACCCCAATGGACCTTATTAATGCCAAGACACTTTCGAGTGTTATCAACTCGTTTTTTGGAACAAACCAGTTGTCGCAGTTCATGGATCAGACAAACCCGCTGAGCGAAATAGCTCACAAACGGAGGGTGTCTGCCCTCGGACCAGGCGGTCTTTCGCGTGAAAGAGCCGGTTTCGAAGTACGCGACGTTCACTATACTCACTACGGCCGTCTTTGTACGATCGAAACTCCTGAAGGTCCAAATATTGGTCTTATCTCTTCACTTTGCGTGTTTGCGAAGATCAATAAACTTGGATTTATTGAAACTCCGTACAAGACAGTTACAAACGGCAAGGTTGATTTGGCCGAAACCATGTACCTGAGTGCGGAAGAGGAAGAAAACAAGATTATTGCCCAGGCAACTACGGCAATGGATGATTCAGGCAATTTCAGGGATGCTAAGGTTAAGGTGCGTTACCTGGCCGATTATCCTCTGATTGAAAAAGAGAAGGTTGACCTTATCGACATTGCTCCTAACCAGATCGCTTCCATAGCCGCTTCGCTTATCCCGTTCCTCGAACATGATGATGCCAACCGTGCTCTCATGGGATCGAACATGATGCGCCAGGCTGTACCGCTTCTCAATCCCGAAAGGCCAATCGTAGGTACTGGTATCGAAGCACGTGTAGCCCAGGATTCACGTGTACTTATCAATGCCGAAGGTGATGGTATAGTCGAATACGTGGATTCGGTTCAGATTGTGATCCGTTATGCACGTCTCGAAGAAGAAAGACTTGTCAGCTTTGACGAAGATGTTAAAGTTTACAACCTTACCAAGTTTGCACGTACCAACCAGAATACCTGTATGAATCTCCGGCCTATCGTCCGCAAAGGCGACAAGGTTAAAAAGGGTCAGGTGCTTTGCGAAGGCTATGCAACACAGGCAGGTGAACTTGCTTTGGGTCGTAACCTGATGGTGGCTTTCATGCCGTGGAAAGGTTACAACTTTGAGGATGCTATCGTTATCAGCGAACGTGTTGTTAAGGAAGATATTTTCACTTCACTGCATATTGAAGAATTTACGCTGGAAGTTCGCGATACCAAACGTGGTGTTGAAGAACTTACCAATGATATTCCAAACGTAAGCCAGGAAGCTACCAAGGATCTTGACGAAAGCGGTTTGATCCGTATTGGCGCCGAAGTTAACGAAGGAGATATATTAATCGGAAAGATTACACCTAAAGGTGAAAGCGATCCGACTCCTGAAGAAAAACTTCTACGTGCCATCTTTGGAGACAAAGCCGGCGACGTTAAAGATGCTTCATTAAAAGCACCTCCTTCGATGAAAGGCGTTGTTATCAGCAAAAAACTTTTCTCGAGAGTTGTTAAGGATAAAAAACTTAAAGCAAAAGAGAAAGATTTTGTAAAGGAACTTGATGAGGAATTCTCAAAAAGCACTACTGATCTGAAACAGAAACTTGTTGATAAACTGACTGTTCTGGTTAGCGGTAAAACCTCGCAAGGTGTTTACAATAACTTCAAAAATGAAATGGTTCCCAAAAAGGTGAAATTCACCCAGAAAATGTTAATGGGAATTGATTTTATCAATGTAAATCCTAACAAATGGACTACCGATAAGGATGTTAATGATCTCATCAAACAGCTCATCAACAACTTCATAATCAAATACAAGGAAATTCTCGGTGTTTATAACCGTAAGAAATTCGTTGCAACTGTAGGTGATGAACTGCCAAATGGTATCGTTCAGATGGCAAAGGTTTATGTTGCCAAAAAACGTAAGTTAAAAGTAGGGGATAAGATGGCAGGCCGCCACGGGAACAAAGGTATCGTTGCACGTATTGTACGTGAAGAAGACATGCCTTTCCTCGAAGACGGAACACCGGTTGATATCGTACTTAACCCGCTGGGCGTACCTTCGCGTATGAACCTTGGTCAGATTTACGAAACTGTACTCGGCTGGGCCGGAGCTAAAATGGGCGTTCATTTTGCAACACCTATTTTCGACGGCGGTTCAAATGATCAGATCAATGAACTGATGTCCAAAGCCGGATTACCAGAAAACGGTAAAGTTTTCCTCTACGACGGCGGAACCGGTGAACGTTTTGATCAGACTGCAACAGTCGGTTACATATATATGCTGAAACTTCATCATATGGTTGACGACAAGATGCATGCACGTTCAATCGGACCATATTCACTCATTACACAGCAGCCACTCGGAGGTAAAGCTCAGTTCGGCGGTCAGCGTTTCGGTGAAATGGAAGTCTGGGCTCTTGAAGCTTTCGGTGCAGCCAACATTCTGCAGGAAGTTCTCACAGTTAAATCCGACGATGTTGTCGGAAGAGCAAAAGCATACGAAGCCATTGTTAAGGGCGAAAATATGCCAATCCCGGGTATCCCCGAATCATTCAATGTACTTGTTCACGAGCTCCGGGGCTTAGGTCTCAGCGTAAGCTTCGAATAAATATTCTATCGGCTCGCAGAGCATCATGTTTCACGACATGATGCTTTGACCGGCTCTGAATTATTTAGAGTGAAACAAAAGTAATTTTAATCGTTAATCCTTTCTTGATATATGGCTTTCAGAAAAGAAAATACAGCCGCTAACAAATTTTCCAGGATCAGGATAAGTCTAGCTTCCCCTGAATCAATCCTCGAAAGATCAAGCGGCGAAGTCCTTAAACCCGAGACTATAAACTACAGAACATACAAACCTGAAAGGGATGGATTGTTCTGTGAGCGCATTTTTGGTCCTGTGAAGGATTGGGAATGTCATTGCGGGAAATACAAGCGGATCCGATACAAAGGTATTGTCTGCGACCGTTGCGGTGTGGAAGTAACAGAGAAAAAAGTTCGTCGCGAACGCATGGGACACATCCAATTGGTTGTTCCTGTGGCTCATATCTGGTATTTTCGTTCCTTGCCGAATAAAATCGGCGCATTGCTTGGAGTTCCCTCCAAAAAGCTTGATTCAATTATATACTATGAACGATATGTAATTATCCAGGCAGGTGTTCTTGCGTCGGAAGGGCTTAAAACCCTTGATTTTATTACCGAAGAAGAATATTTCGATTATCTTGACAAATTACCGAAAGATAACCAGTACCTCGACGAAAGTGATCCAAATAAGTTT
>Ga0136636_10000664_pt1 | contig 18438 bp, 13 predicted proteins | sample AntDrymUQ8522106_2_FD_104653 | JGI IMG/M metagenome (GOLD analysis project Ga0136636, IMG submission 104653) | Polar desert sand microbial communities from Dry Valleys, Antarctica - metaG UQ852 (21.06) | ecosystem: Environmental > Terrestrial > Soil > Desert | place: Antarctica: Dry Valley... | reverse complement strand
TTTGTTGAAGTAGTTGGTAACGGCGCAATTCCAACGCCCGAGCAAACTGGCGCAATAGCGTTAAATGCAGGAACGACTCGGGTATTTATAGTAACCGTCCGCGTCGTTGACACATTCGCGCAACCTCCGTTACCAGTAATCGTATAGGTGATTGTGGCAATTCCGGGCGTGACTCCTGTAACAAGTCCGGCCGGACTTACTGTCGCTACCGCTGTATTTGAAGAAGTCCAGCTTCCGCCTACTGAAGTAGATGAAAATGCGGTTGTTGTTCCTTCACAAACGTTTTGGTTTCCGCTCAGGGTTCCGGCATTTGGCGCCGTAGTTACAGTCACCGTTCGTGTTGCAGCTGTATTAAGGCAGCCTCCGGTTCCCGTAACTGTGTATGTTATCGTGGCAGTTCCGGCGGCGATTCCGTTAACAGTTCCAGTATTGCTTACAGTTGCTGTCGTTGCGTTCGAGGAAGTCCACGTCCCGCCTGTCACAGTTGACGTAAATGACGTGCTTAATCCAGCGCAGATATTCTGGATTCCACTGATAGTTCCCGCATTTGGAGCGGCAGTTACCGTTATTGTTCGCGTGGTAGTGGTATTGGAACATCCTCCAGATCCATTAACTGTATAAGTAATTGTTGCTGTTCCCGCTGAAATTCCGGTTACAACACCTGTTCCGGTGTTCACAATCGCGATTAAGGTATTCGATGAACTCAATGTTCCTCCGGGAACCGATGCTGTAAAAACTGTCGCTAATCCTGAACAGATATTTTGATTTCCGCTCAGCGTTCCCGCATTGGGCGCAGCAGTAACGGTAACAGTCCGTGTAACATTGGCATTTGAACAGCCTCCTGTACCAGTAACGACATAAGTTATGGTCGCCGTACCAGCTGAAACCCCGGTAATCACGCCTGTTGCATTTACCGTGGCGACTGCGGTATTGGAAGAATTCCAGTTTCCACCGGCAGCTGAGGGCGTAAATGTAATGGTCGAACCCGCGCATACATTCTGATTACCGCTCAATGTTCCTGCATTTGCTGGGGCAGTAACTGTAACTGTGCGTGTTGCTACGGCATTGCCGCAGCCGCCTGTTCCCGTAACTGTGTATGAAATAGTTGTCGTTCCCGCAGCAATTCCTGTAACTTGCGCTGTAATGCCGCCGGCGCTAACCGTTGCGACTGCTGTATTCGCTGAACTCCAGATCCCGCCTGCTACAGTAGCAATGTAATTGGTTATGTCTCCAACGCAAATAATCTGATTACCACTTAATGTCCCTGCATTGGGTGCTGCAGTAACCGTAACGGTTCTTGTCGCTGTTGCATTAGCACAGCCGCCTGTTCCGGTGACTGTATAGACTATAGTTGCAGTTCCTGGCGCGACTGCGGTTACTATTCCGCTCGTCGAATTTACTGTTGCAATTGCGGGATTTTGTGAGGTCCAACTGCCACCAGTAACGGTGGAAATAAATGTTATAGTTGACCCGCTGCAAATATTCTGATTACCGCTCAAGCTTCCCGCAGTTGTCGCTGGAGTTACGGTAACATTTCTGGATGTTGAAGTAGCGCAAGGAAACAATGTCGGATTTGGAGTAAAAGTATATATTCCACTTGCCGTATTGCTAACAGTGGCCGGCGACCATGATCCGGAAACACCGTTAGGTGACGTTGGAGATAAGACAGGCGCAGTAGCACCCGAACAAATTGGGGCGAATGTTGGAAAATCGGGAGTTACATTTACCGCACAACCAAGACTACAGGTATTGTTTACGGGTAATAAACATTGCAAACCTCCATTTGAAGTTAAAATAAGATTGACAGTTTGGCCCGGTTGCACACCAAACACTTCAAAATTTGACAAATTCGTATTGACGGGGGTTGAATATGGTCCGCCATTAATTGAATATGAAACGGTATATCTATTTGGAAGTCCTGGAATATTATTCCAATCGAAAAAAATGGAATTTGGGGTGGTCGCCTGCCCTTGGTCACAAAAAAGGTTGTAACTACTTGCAGTGCTGAAAACGTTAACGACGATACCAACGCGAGGGCTTTCGCATACTCCGGTGCTTTGACTTACATAATAAGTCGTAGTTCCAACGGTCGTCGTTGAAGGTACAGGTGCTATGGGAGATGGAATTCCACCAGTCGCATTTGTTCCATACCAATTCAGAATCGCTCCAGGAAGTGCTGTCGCTGTCAATGCTGTAGCTACACTGTTTTGGCAATAATACAGCGGTGTTGTAACGATAGGTGCATTGATAGTTCCTGCCGCATTAATTGTCACAACAACAGCACGTATTACCGAACAGGTACCAAGGGTACTTTTGATATAATATATTCCGCCTACCGCCACCGCCGTTGCATTTACAAGTGGAATCGTCGCTGTAGCGTTTGTCCAATAAGTCAATATCGAACCGGGAGTACTTCCTATCGTCACCGAAGGTAATGTGAGGTTAACCGTTACCGGTGTACAAACCGTTGGTGGATTGGTGACGGTTAGCGTAACCCCATTTACCACGGTAACTGCTATGGTTTTTTGCAAGTTACAGATTACATTACCCGTAAAAGAAAGGTCGTCAATGGCGAAATCGTTACCTGCCACTGCAGTGTTTCTGTCTATAATACAAATCTGTGCAATGCTACTTACGCCCGAGTTCCACGTATGGCTTCTTTGTGCCCAATTGCAAGTTCCGCTTGGTGCCGAAGCAGTACCTATTGAAAGACCGTTAATCGTAACATCAATGTTAGCATAATTACTAGCGTCCAGCGACTGAATCCAATAGCTAAATGTATAAATCTGGCCTGGCACAACTGGAATCGTTTGACACCAAAGCCTATCATTTCCGCCATTCGACGTAGAACCATCGACAACAATCATATTACCTGTTCCGGTCGTGTGGTCAGTACACGGCGCAAAAAGATTAAACCATGCCGTCGGACTCGCTACAACGCCATAAGCTTTCTGACTGCCCGTTGCATTGGTGAACGGTATATAAGTATAGTCTGATGCAAACGCTGAATTACCGTTTGTGAAATTCGGGTTGCTCACCAGATTAATGGTGGTATTTGAAGTGGTGCTCGTAATAGTGTAAGTTGTACTAACTGCAGGCGTTATGGTTTGAATCGGACCAGTTGGCGTAAGTGTCGCATCTGCTGGCGAGGCGGTCCAGTTATAGGATGTGCCGCCGCTCGCATTTAAGGTAGTTGTATCACCCAAACAAATCGTAACTGCAGGGCTTACCGTAAGATCAGTGGGTGCTGTCAAGGCGATACCGTTCTGTGTTACAGTAGTAGTTCCGTCAGTTACCGAAAGTGAATAAGTACCTGGAACTAGTCCAAGGAAAACGCCGTTGTTATTAGTAATACTGGTTGCGCCTATTAACGTGTAGGTATATGTTGTTCCAACACCGCCTAAAGCATAACCCGCTACGGCTCCGTTATTGGTTCCTGGACAAGAAGGATTATTGAATGAATGAGTCAGTGTTAAAGGTAACGGTGGCGGTACCAATGCAAAGTCGTCTACAGCAAAATCATTACCGACCGGATTCGTATTGTTGTTAAAGAGTTCTATATAAACACAAGCATTAGTGGGTTTAAAAGTATAAATTACCCGCTGCCAGCCAGAAGCCGGCAATGGCGAAAGTGTCGCGCCCGAAACCAGCGTGACGGTATTTGCATTTGTAAATTGGATACCGATATCGGCCCTTGTCGCATTATTGGTTACGGTCACTGAAACCGATTTTATCCAGTAGCTAAAAGCGTAGGTAGCGCCAACTGTGAGTCCGCACTGACCATTACCGGTACTTCCAGCGCGCCAGAATCTTTGTGCGCCACCTGTTGAGTTGCCGTCAATCACCATCATATTACCGTTGCCTGAGGTATGATCGCCACCTGAAATAAAATTCGCGGTATTCATTGGCTGGGGATTGGTAGTAAAAGCATAATTTCCAGCTGCCGTTGTCCCCGAAAAAGGCGCAGTGATTTGATTATAACCGGCTCCATTTATATTGAAACCAACGCCATTACCTCCGCTTTCAAAGTCACCATTGCTCAGTAAATTTTGTGAATTTAAGCTGAATACCGGAAGGACAATTGCTAAAAAAAGAGTAAGGTACAATTTCATATCTATTCGCATTTTCAGTAGGATTTGTTGCTCTTAAACAGCGGTACAAGATACTAATAATTGACTATTATTGGCATGCTGAATATTGAAAATTCCATTTAATTGTAAAACAAAAAAAGAGTCCGTGAACAGGACTCTTAATTTTATGTTCTTACTTTATAATTTTAGTATTTCATCAATTCATTTAAAGCTTGTTCAAATCTGCCTTTTGGCAAATATTGGTCCTCAAGTGCTTTTGTAAAAGGAATCGGACTATCAAGACTAGCGACTCTTTTTACGGGTCCATCAAGATACTCAAAACAATCTTCCATAATCATTGCTGAAATATCGCTGGCAATACCTCCAAACAAACTGTCTTCCTGCAGAATGATTACTTTGCTGGTTTTCTTTACCGATTTATAAATCGTTTCCTTATCCAAAGGCTGCAAAGTTCGCAGGTCGATCAAATCGGCGGAAATCTTCGGATTTTTTTCGAGCGTTTCCAAAGCCCAGTGCACTGCCGCGCCGAAAGCAATGATCGTGATATCTTTTCCTTCTTTGAGTAAAGCGGCTTTCCCTAATGGCAAGGTGTAATAATCTTTCGGAACTTCCTGATAGACGCTTCGGTACAGCATTTTATGTTCAAAAAACAAAACCGGATTAGGGTCGTTGATTGCAGTCGCCAACAATCCTTTCGCATCATAAGGAAATGCAGGATAGACCACCTTTAATCCCGGAGTCTTTGTAAACCACGCTTCATTGGTTTGCGAATGAAATGGTCCCGCCTGTGTTCCGCCGCCGCAAGGCATTCGAACTACGACATCTGCATTTTCCTGCCAGCGGTAATGCACCTTCGCCAGATAATTGACGATTGGATTGAAACCGGTCGAAACGAAATCGGCGAACTGCATTTCAACTATCGCTTTATAACCGTTGATAGACAATCCCATTCCCGCAGAAACAACCGCGCTTTCGCAAATGGGCGTATTGATAACGCGTTCTTTTCCAAAAGCTGCCACAAATCCTTCGGTAATTTTAAATGCTCCGCCATATTCGGCGATATCCTGGCCCATAATAACCAGATTCGGATGGCGCTCCATAGATTGCTTCAATCCTTGAGAAATGGCATCGATCAAGCGAATGTTTTCTTTTTCTTCCGAAGGATTAACTTCTTCAAAATCATACGGTTTGTAAACATCATTTAATTCCGAGTCGTAGTCGGCTTCGATTTCAGCTTCAGTGTTGGCTATCACCAAATGGTCGTCGATCTCCTTACGGATTTCGCTGCGCCATTCTTCATCCTGATGAGTGGTAAGAATATTTTGTTTGATCAAGTACCGCTTATAGGTATCGACCGGATCTTTCTCGGCCCAAACATCCATTAATTCCTGCGGAACATATTTGGTTCCGCTGGCTTCTTCATGTCCGCGCATTCTGAAAGTTTTAAACTCCAACAATACAGGCCGTGGGTTGGTTCTCATCGAAGCTACAATTTCTGTAAGTTCATTGTATACTTCCAGAATATTATTACCGTCGATAATATGGCTTTCCATTCCGTAGCCAATGCCTTTGTCAGCAAGGTTTTCACACCTATACTGCTCATTGGTAGGCGTTGAAAGTCCGTAGCCGTTATTCTCTATTACAAACAAAACCGGTAAATCCCACACCGATGCAATATTGAGTGCTTCGTGGAAGTCACCTTCGCTGGTAGCGCCTTCACCCGTAAATACCGCAGTTACTTTACCATTTTTCTTGAGTTTATTGGCGAGTGCGATTCCGTCGGCGACGCCCAATTGCGGACCCAAATGCGAAATCATCCCAATAATTTTGTATTGCTGCGTACCGAAGTGAAAACTTCTGTCACGACCTTTTGTGAAACCACTGGCCTTTCCCTGCCATTGTGAAAACAGGCGGTAAAGTGGAATATCGCGACCGGTAAAAACACCAAGGTTGCGGTGCATCGGCAAAATATACTCATCCTTATCGAGAACAGCAGTCAAACCAACTGAAATTGCTTCCTGCCCTATTCCTGAAAACCATTTGGATACTTTTCCCTGACGAATCAGGATCAGCATCTTTTCTTCAATCAGTCTGGGTTTGAGCAGCCTTTTATATAAATCTAATAATTGATTGTCGGTTAGATGTCGTCTTTCAAAATTCATGTCTTCGCTTTAGGATGCCCAAAAATAACAAATAACATTTCAAATCATATTAATTATGGTAAATCTTTTTTGGCTTGCGTCGATTTTTTGGCAGCGATTGTGCACACTCAAAAGTATACGCTTTAATGGAGTTGTTTCGCTATTTACCACAAGGTGACGCCGATTAAAAAAAGGCTTTTTAAAATTAATCGTATAAAAAATATTTGTTACATTTGTCTTTGCCCGGCTAGCGCCGGCAACGTTATTAACAAAATTTATTAAGATGCAAAACATTCCTAGTGTTGACTTGCGTGATTTCCTTTCGGGCGACCCGGAACGTAAACAAAAATTTGTAAATGAAATCGGAAAGGCATTTGAAGATATTGGCTTCGTTGCTTTAAAAGGTCATTTTTTAGATGACAAGCTCGTAGATGAATTGTATGGTGAAATCCGCAAATTCTTCGCACTGCCATTAGAAACCAAATACAGTTATGAAATCCCTGGAATCGGCGGACAGCGCGGATATGTTTCATTTGGAAAAGAACATGCCAAAGGAAAAAAGGAAGGCGATTTGAAGGAGTTCTGGCATTTCGGACAATATGTGGATAAGGATTCTAAATGGGCCGATGAATATCCTGACAATGTGGAGGTAACAGAATTGCCGCGGTTTAATGCTGTTGGAAAAGAAGCGTACCAATTACTCGAGAAAACAGGAATATATGTATTGCGTGCGTTGGCATTGCACCTCGGACTTGATGAATATTATTTTGACAATTATGGCAAGGAAGGCAATTCCATTTTGCGACCGATCCATTATCCGCCAATTACCTCAGAACCGGAAAATGCGATACGCGCGGCAGCCCACGGCGACATCAATTTGATTACTTTATTGATGGGCGCACAAGGGAAAGGATTGCAAGTTCAGAACCACAATGGTGAATGGATCGATGCCATTGCCGAACCCGATGAATTGGTAATTAATGTAGGCGATATGCTTTCGCGCCATACGAATAACAAACTTAAATCGACGATACATCAGGTGGTCAATCCACCAAGAGAATTGTGGGGAACCTCTCGTTATTCGATTCCTTTTTTCATGCATCCCGTTAGCGATATGAAACTCGATTGCCTCGAAAATTGCATCGATGACGAAAACCCAAAATTACACGAAGACATTTCTGCAGGTGAATTTCTGCACGAACGCTTGGTAGACTTGGGACTGATCAAGAAATAATTTTTATTTTAATACTTTACAGAGACATTGAGTTTTGTGCTCGATGTCTTTTGTTTTTAAATTAACATGGATTTACAAGAACAATTAAAAAACCTTTTTCCAAATCATGAACTTTCACCCGACGAAGAACACGTTGACGGGAATAAAGAATTATGGATTCAAACCGAACCGATGATCTGCAAGTTTGAAAAGCGCAAAGGCAAACCAATTACCATCATTGAAGGTTACACGGGAAGCGATGAAGATTTTAAAATTCTCGCCAAGGAACTAAAAACAAAACTTAGCGTCGGCGGAAGCTTTAAGGACGATTCAATCATCATTCAAGGCGACTATCGCGACAAGATTATGGAAATATTAAAAAACAAAGGCTTTAAGGTAAAACGCGTAGGCGGATAAAATCCTAATAATTAACAAACGACAATGATACAATCATCAGAATTAATACTCAATCCCGACGGCAGCGTCTATCACTTAAATCTTAAACCGGAACATATCGCTCACGACATCATATTTGTGGGTGACCAAAATCGGGTTGAAAAGATTACGCAATTCTTCGACAGCATCGAATTCTCAACGCAAAAACGAGAATTCAAGACACAGACCGGAACTTTCAAGGGCAAAAGGATGACCGTGATGTCAACGGGAATAGGTCCGGACAATATTGACATTGTCATCAATGAGCTTGACGCACTTGTCAATATCGACCTCGAAACACGCCGCCCGAAAGAAAATCTCACGACATTGAATATCATCCGCATCGGGACTTCGGGTTCGTTACACGCTGATATTCCGGTTGACAGCTTTGTGATGTCCAAATTCGGACTCGGATTAGACAATATGCTTCGCTCCTATTTGATCGATGATATTTCAGACAAGACGATCGAAGATGCTTTCATTAGTCAAACAAACTGGGATGCGAAAAAAGGTCGCCCATATGTTATTGCTTGTAGTGAAAAACTGGAGAAAATGATTGAAAGCGATACAATGCACAAGGGAATAACGGCAACGGCCGGCGGATTCTACGGTCCGCAAGGTCGTGTGCTGCGATTGAATATTCAGGATGAAAATCTTAATTCAAAAATGGATAATTTCAGACTCGATGGCTACCGCGTGACCAACCTTGAGATGGAAACTGCGGCTATTTACGGACTTTCAGCACTTCTCGGTCACAATGCACTTTCGCTCAACGCGATTATCGCAAACCGAGCATCGGGAACTTTCAGCAATGATCCATATAAAGCCGTCGATGAACTGATTGTTTATACACTTGACAAGCTCGCCAACAATTAATATGGAACTTGTACTTCTTAAAATTAAACACCTGATGTCTTCTGCGAATATATATTTTGCAAAGGCTGATATTGTAACTTTAGAAGAAAAACCTGCAACAGATAAATGGTCTAAAAAGGAAATTTTGGGACATCTGATTGATTCTGCGATTCACAATATCCAACGCTTTACTGAAATTCAAGATAGTGAGAAACCTTATCAGGTGTGCGGTTATGATCCGGATCAACTTGTGATCGCCAACCATTATCAGAAAAAAGACCTCGCCGAATTGTTCGAACTTTGGGTTCATCTCAATAGGCATATCAAATTCATAATTCGAAACCTGCCGGACACGGCTTTGGATCATGCGTTGCTCTTGCCGACTGGAGAATCGAAAAATCTGAAATTCCTCATTAATGATTATGCAGATCATCTCGAGCACCATTTAGATCAAATTTATCGTACATGACAACAGTTAATATTGCCGGTGTTCCGGAACATTTCAATTTACCGTGGCATTTATGCATCGAAGATGGCACATTTGAAGCCAATGATATTCAGTTACAATGGACCGACGTTCCCGAAGGGACAGGCAAAATGTGCCAGATGTTGCGTTCGGGCGAAACCGATATAGCCGTTATTTTAACCGAAGGTATCGTAAAGGACATCGTTTCCGGAAGCCCGTCGAAAATTGTTCAGGTTTATGTACAATCACCTTTGATTTGGGGAATACATGTGGATGAAAAATCAAGTTATCAGCTACTTTCAGATTTGCAAAACACAACGGCGGCTATTTCGAGATCGGGTTCGGGTTCGCAGCTCATGGCTTATGTCAATGCCAATAATCAAGGCTGGAGTATTAGTGAATTAAAATTCAAGATCGTCAATACAATCGACGGCGCAGTTAAAGCACTCCAAAATCAGGAAGCCGATTACTTTATGTGGGAGCGTTTTATGACCAAACCTTATGTAGATAACGGCATATTCCGGCGCATTGCCGATTGTCCTACACCCTGGCCTTGTTTTGTAATTGCTGTTCGCGATGAAATCCTCGAACAAAACCCCGAAACGATTGCTACAATTCTCCAGATAATTAATGCGAAAACGACACATTTCAAAACTATCGCCGGCATTGGCGACACTCTTGCGAAACGGTATCACCAGCAAACAAAAGATATCAGTGAATGGCTTTCGCTTACCGAATGGAGTCAAAATTCACCCGACGAGCAAATGTTAAACAATGTTCAAAATCAGCTTTTTGAACTCGCTCTTATCGATAAAAAAGGTACTTTTGCTCAAATTGTAAAAGCCGTCTAGCTTTTTCACTTTTAGGTTACTATGGTAAAAATCGGTTCCCTCTCTATTGCGCAAATCAAGCAACGGCTTCAGTTAAAAAAGCCTTGGGACACTGTAATCATTTTTGCTCTGAATATCCTGATCGCTACTCCGGTTTTTATCATTATCCACCAGAACATTATTGATCCTAATTGGTATTTCCAAATCGATAGAATTCTATTGTTTATTGGGATCGTTGTAGTAATTCAGCTTATACTGCGTTTGCTGCGTACAATAATTATAGTTTTTCTCGGACTCTATCTTCTGGCGCTTGCGTTCGGTTCAGCATTTGGCAATTATGGATTTTTCGCCGTATATGAAGATTACCGTTACATGATTTATTCGATGAGTGACAGTCCGAACCCACAAGACCTGATTATTTCCAAACTCTTGCCGTTTCCTAACAAATCGAAAATCCTCAAGGCGATAGAATATGACAACCAAAAAGTACGTGATTTTGCACTGATGGCAACCTCTAAAGATTTTAAAGATGTGCGTGGCTACCCGAAATACCGCACGATCATCCAATGTTTTGCTGTATTTAAGGAAATCAATAGCCGTTGGAATTACGTCAGTGATCCGAAAGGGCGCGATTACATTGCCAAAGCTACAGAATCTTTGCGTTACCTCTCTGGCGACTGCGACGACCATTCCATACTGATGTCCTCATGTGTAAAGTCGATCGGCGGCACGCCCAGATTAATTCACACCGGTGGGCATATTTACCCCGAAATCCTGGTTGGCGATCAAAGTGATCTCGAAAACATCAACTATCTTATAAAAAAAGTACTTTTTGTGAAGGAAAGCAAAGGCAAAAAGATCCATTATCATATCGATGAGCGCGGACAAATTTGGCTCAACCTAGACTACACGGCAGTTTATCCGGGCGGACCGTTCATGTCGGAAGAAATTCTGGGCGCTTTAACATTAAACTGATTGGGGTTCGCAATTCCGAATTCCTTTTCTTACCTTAGCTCAATCAAATTACATTTTAATGAAGAAATTTTTATTTATTTTGCTACTCTGTTTTCAGTTTGCCTCAGCGCAAGATTCAATTCCGGCTTCAAAACTCGCCGACAGGAAAAATGAAGTCCGCATCGATCTACTCTCACTCATTGCCTCATCCAAGTTAAATCTGACATACGAACGTTTTCTCGGAAACCGATTTTCTGTCGGCGTTACCGGAAATTTCAGCAATGGCAGTAAAGTAAATGACGAATTCGAGGAAGGCAATCGCAATAACAATCCAAAATATGAAGTGATTCCTTTTGTCCGATATAAATTATCCGAAGGAATGAAGAGCTTTTACTTCGCAGAGGTTTTTGCTGCAGCCAATGGCGGTGATTTCCGCGAAACGGTGCGCAAAGTCGATGCATTCAACAATGGTTACTATACAATTGAGAAATCAGAATATTCCGATGGTGCGATTGGAGCAGGCGTTGGTTATAAGTTTTATATCAAAGACAGGCTCGGAATTGAACTGCTGGTTGGATTTGGGTGGAATTTACTCGACCGCGAAAAAAGTCCTGATGTATTGTCGCGTGTTGGATTGAGCGTTGGTTACCGATTTTAAAAATAAACTATGAAGACTCTAAAATATTTCTTTTTTGTTGCATTGGGAAGCGTCCTTATGGCAGCCGATTGTTCCAATAAAGACAGCGAATTCTACAACGATGTATATGTTGTCGTTCCCGATTTGGTACAAATCGAAACTCAAAATCTCTATGTGGTCAACGATATACTATGGCTCAACTCCGACAATTTCTCGAGGCTTATTACTGAGCAGAATCAGGCCACACCTTTAGACGTATTAAAAACGACCGGCGGTGCGACAAGTTTCAATTTTACTTACATGCTCGAAAGGGAGATTTCCCAAAATAACTGGCAACTGGTCCCGCTCGGGGCAAATTTGATCGCACAAAGTGGAAATTCCGAGGAAACCGATTTGTTTGTGGCTGCCTGGTGTTTGTATAGTCCGGGTTCTGACAGCTACGAATTCAGGAACGGATTGCGATTGGTCGAGGCTGGTAACTACCGTTTGAGTTTTGGTTATAACAGCACTTCTGCTACAAGTGTTGAATTGCGTTCTGACAGTTTCGGCAACAATTTATTTCTCAATATTGATTCGCCCGTTTCCGATTTGGATGCCGCCGGAAACTATACTTTCACGGTATCGGAATAATGCTCGCTCGCAGGTCTTAGTTGCGACCAAACGTACTAAAAATTAGCAATCATGGTTGTCTAGCGCTTAGCATACGGTCACGACCTAGGCAATACACAAATGATTCCCATTTCCTTTCAAAATCTTTGACACCAAAGCACGCAGAAGTTTCTATACGCTTGTTTTAAATAAAAAAACACGAAAATATTTGTGTAAAAAAAATTAAAAATTTGCAACAAAACTTTCTTTAGAATTAAAACTCCACATTGCGGTAATTTAAGATGCAGTGAGGTTATTGGTGAGTCGGTAACGCAGTCAACGAAATCTACCAGCTAATTACATTTTTGCCAATCGACAGCAAATAATCATTGGCTTTTGAAAAGTGCTTGTTTCCAAACCAATGTCCATTATTGGCGCTCAGTGGCGATGGATGTCCAGATTCTAACACACAGTGTTTACTGCGATCGATTTTTTTACCTTTCTTCTTGGCAAAACCACCCCAAAGCAAAAACACTACAGCTGATTTTTCATCCGATATTTTTCGGATTACCGCATCGGTAAAAGTTTCCCACCCTTTTTTCTGGTGGCTTCCAGCCAAACCTTGTTGGACTGTCAGCGTTGCGTTTAATAAGAGTACACCTTGGCTCGCCCAGCGATCGAGATTTCCCGATAACGGAATGGGCTGATCTATATCGGTTTGAATTTCCTTAAAGATATTGCTGAGTGAAGGCGGAAATGAAATACCATCGTTGACTGAAAAACACAATCCGTTGGCTTGCCCCGGGCCGTGATATGGATCTTGTCCGATAATAACGACCTTCACATCATCGAACGTACAATGATTGAATGCCGCAAAAATTTGGCTGTCGTTAGGATAGCAAGTATAAGTCTCACATTCCGTTTTTAAAAAATCGATCAGATCCTGGAAATACGGTTTTTCAAATTCATCTGATAAAGCGGTTTTCCACGAAGATTCAATATTGATATTCATAGCAATTGCAATTTCTCCAAAAGTAGAAAAAATTAAAGCCAAATAACTCTTAAATCCCATTTTCAATCGTCAGGAACTTCGCCATTTTTGAGTAAATTTGTCGCTGAAACTGCAACAAAATATGATCAGCATCACCGAGAAGACTCTACAGGATTTACAATTTCCAACTGTACTCGCAACCGTTTCCGCGATTTGCAATACCGATATCGGCAAACAGAAAGCGTTGGAAATCGTCCCGTTCAAAGATAAGGAGACATTGATGGATGCGCTGTTGCAAACCTCTGAATATCTTTCATCGTTTCAGAACAACAACGCCATTCCAAATCATGGTTTTGATGCGATCACTAACGAAATTAAGTTTCTGGGAATTGAAGATAGTTTTCTCGAAGTTGCCGGTTTTAGAAAAATCGCAACGATTTCGGAAACCGTGAATATACTACTACATTATTTCAGAAAATTCGAGGAATACTATCCGAAACTTCACATTAGGGCCGCACAAGTCGAACTTACCAAGGAAATCATCACAATGGTCGATGAAGTTGTCGATAAATATGGCGAAATTAAAGACAATGCATCACCCGAATTGCTGCGTATCCGTAGGGAAATGAATACGGTACGCGGTAAGGTAAACCAGAGTTTCGGCATCGCGCTGACACAATACAATGGTTTGGGTTATCTCGATGAAATCAGAGAAAGCTTCGTACAAAATCGTCGCGTTCTTGCAGTTTTGGCAATGTACCGCCGTAAAGTGAAAGGATCAATTTTGGGAAGTTCCAAAACCGGGAGCATTGCTTACATTGAACCTGAAACCACTTTAAAATATTCGCGCGAACTCAGCAATCTAGAGTATGAAGAAAAAGAAGAAATTACCAAAATCCTCCAGCAGCTCTCCAACGGCGTTCGACCTTTTCTGCCGCTACTGAAACAATACCAGGAATTTCTTAGCGATATCGATGTGATTTCGGCCAAAGCCAAATATGCGACTCGAATCAGTGGAATTCTACCCAATATTACAGAAGAGCGCCGCGTGTATTTCCGCGATGCCTTCCATCCTATTCTGTATCTCAACAACAAACAACAGAACGAAGTAACGTATCCCCAAACTTTTGAATTCCATCAGGAAAATCGGATCATTGTGATTTCGGGGCCAAATGCGGGCGGAAAGACAATATCATTGAAAACCGTGGGTTTATTGCAGTTGATGCTGCAATCCGGTATGTTGATTCCGGTGCATGAACGCAGCGAAACCTTTTTGTTTGACAGGATTCTGACCGACATTGGTGATAACCAATCGATAGAAAATCACCTGAGTACGTATAGTTACCGACTCAAAAACATGAATTATTTTTTGAAAAAATGTAATAAGAAAACGTTGTTTCTGATTGATGAATTCGGAACTGGCTCTGATCCAGAATTGGGTGGCGCACTCGCCGAGATTTTTCTGGAGGAATTCTACCATCGCGAGGCATTCGGCATTATTACTACGCATTATTCGAACTTGAAAATACTTGCCAACGAATTGCCATTTGCGACTAATGCAAATATGCTGTTTGATGAAAAGTCGTTGGAACCGCTGTATAAATTGATATTGGGACAAGCCGGTAGCTCATTTACATTTGAAGTGGCGCAGAAAAACGGCATTCCATTCGGACTCATTAACCGCGCAAAAAAGAAGATTGAAGTTGGGAAAGTACGCTTCGATAAAACCATAGCGAATTTGCAAAAAGAGCGATCCAAAATGGAAAAAACCTCGCAGACACTCAAAGAAGAAGAATCGAAAGCGCGTGAGGAAAACAAAAAAATGGAAACCATCAATGTGAAGATAAAACAGAAACTCGAAAGTTATCAGGAATTGTACGACAGCAACCAAAAAATCATTTACATCGGTCAGAAGATTGAAGACATTTCACAAAAATATTTCAACAGTAACAACAAAAAGGAACTCATTGGTGAATTTTTAAAAATTGTCGAGATCGAAAATTCGAAACGCAAGAAGGCAACGGCTAAGGAGCAACAGGTAAAACAAGTCGAAAAGAAAGAGATTATTAAGGAAGTTACGGTTAAAGTGGAAGAAATCCGTCAGGAGAAGAAGGAAAAGAAACTCAAGGCAAACACCGTAATTGAAAAACCAAAGCCGGTGCTTAAAGTGGGCGACCGTGTGAGAATGAATGACGGAAAAGCCGTTGGAAGCATTGATAAAATTGAAAAGAATAAGGCACAAGTCAATTATGGGATCTTCACGTCAACAGTGAGCCTCGATGCATTGGAATTCGTCGAAGCTGCTAAAAAATAAAATCATGATCAACTTACCAAAAGACAAGAAAATTATCCTTTTTGACGGCGTATGCAACCTCTGTGATTCGATGGTGCAATTCGTTATAGACCATGATAAAAACGATGTGTTCCGATTTGTCTCGCTGCAGTCAGATCTTGGTCAGCAAATTCTAAAACATATTGGTATCGATTCCAAACACATTGATAGTATCATATTGTATGAACCGGGTGTGGCTTATTATTACAAATCGACTGCAGCATTGGAAATCGCTAAAAGCCTCGGCGGTGTTTTCCATTTCGGAACTATATTCAGGATAATTCCGAGTGGAATCAGGAACCTGTTATATGATTACATTGCCAGAAACCGTTATAAGTGGTATGGTAAAAAGGAACATTGCCTCTTACCTACTTCCGAGATTAAAGCCAAATTTCTGGAATAAAAAAACTCCCCAATCGCTTGGGGAGTTTTTATTTTATCGCAATTCAAAAATCATTGTTTGATAATTTTCTTTGTAATGGCACCTTCTTTCGAAGTTATGTTCATCAAATAAGCACCTGCAGCCAGATCAGAAATGGAAATTTGAACATTAGAAAGGCTTTCAACGGTAACCGATTTAACAGTTCTACCATTCAAATCAACAATCGAAACCGCAGTGATCGCAGCATTTGATTTGCTCGAAACATTGATAACGTTTGTCGCTGGGTTTGGATAAACTGCGAAAACAGTTGCGTCAGCAGTAACTTGGTCTACAGCCAATAGAATGTCTGTTGTTGAAGCCGATACTTTGTAGTTGTCATAAAGCGCAGTGCTTGAAGCCGCGTTTGCTGCACCTGCAGCAGCAATGATATCTACTTCATCTGGCTCAACACCTGCACTAGCGCCGTTGACTGCCATATTTAAATTAGTTGGCAAACCAACTGTTTTCCAAATTACCTGACCGGTAGTTTTATTGAAACTGAAGCCCATTCTTACCCATGTGTTTACAGGAAGCGCAACTGGTCCGCCGTTTGCAACAGTTGGGTTAAACAAATAGTTGCCTAAAGTTCCTGCGTTATTGTAGTAAGAAAGTCCTGAAAGTACTCTGGTATCCGCCGTGTATATAAAACCTCCTAAAATTTTCGTTCCGTCAGCATTGAAAACTACCACTCGGTGTGAGTTTTTGCTCGTTGTTGTTGGACCTGTAAAGAAATCGTATTCGATGGATAGAATGTCGTTACCTGGATCTCTGAAATCCCAAGTTGAAGCGAAATCGCTTGTCCACATGAATTTATTTCCTGTTGCAGTAGCCGAACCAATGATTTGCAAAACATTTGCATGCGGTGCACCATTGTCTATGATTTGATAATCTGCATTAACACCACCGGCAGTTAGCCAATCGCCTTGTCCTGGAGCTGTACCAGTAACATCCGTACCGATATTACCTACGGTGTACAAAGAAAAATTCTCTTCAGCTAAAAGCTGTGAACTAGCAGTATAAGCAGTAAGTAATAATGATAAAGAGAGTAATAGTTTTTTCATATTATAAATTTTAGGTTGATATTGATGCAAATGTAATTATCTAATTGTTTTAATTAAAATAAATATCGTTAATAAATTGTCCAATTTTCCAGATTCTAACTGTTCGAACCTACCTACGATTCCTTCTCCCATTTCCCAACTACCGAAGTTGCAAGTGCGTTTCCTAGCACATTCGTAGCGCTCCTAAACATATCGCAAAAGTGGTCGATTGGCAGGATCAATGCAATCCCTTCTATCGGAATATTGAACATGCCACAGGTAGCGGCAACCACCACGAGACTTGCCCTTGGAACTCCGGCGATTCCTTTACTCGTTAGCATCAGAACAAAAAGCATGGTGAATTGCGTTCCTACGCTCAAATCGATTCCATAAGCCTGTGCAATGAAGATACTCGCAAAGGTCATATACATCATACTGCCGTCGAGGTTGAAGGAATAACCTAGCGGAAGCATAAACGAAACAATTCTATCTTTAATTCCAAACCGCTCCAGCTCTTCGGTAAGCTTTGGGAAAACTGCCTCACTGCTTGTGGTTCCAAAGGCGATGATTAGCGGACTCATTATTCTTTTGAGTAATACGGACATGGTTTTACCCAAAAACATATAACCGACAACCAGAAGCACAACCCATAAAGAAGAGATGCCCACGAGGAAGGAGCCAAAGAACTTCGCATAGGTCAGTAACAGTTCACTAAAATCCCTGATTGCAAAAACTCCGGCAATCGCGCCAAAAACACCCAATGGCGCGAACTTCATCACATAATTTACCATTTTCAAGATAATGTGCGATGTCTTGTCAAGTGCATTGATTACTGGTTTGACATGGTCGCCAATAGAAGCCGCTGCGAGTCCGAAGAAGATCGAGAAAATCACGATTTGCAGGATCTCATTTGTTGCCATCGCCTCGACAATGCTTTTCGGAATGATGTGTTCAATAAAATTTTGTGCAGAGAAATTGCTGGTTTTTTCAGTGACTTCGGAAGCCGTTGATAAATCGACATCGGAAAGATTGAGTCCGACACCAGGTTGCAACATATTGATCCAAAACATCCCAATGAGCAGTGAAATAAATGATGCCGTAAAAAACCAACCCAGCGCCTTACCTCCGATTCTTCCGACGGCTTTGATGTCACCTAGTTTCGCAATCCCGACAACCAAGGTCGTAAAGACCAATGGCGAGATGATCATTTGCACCAAACGGATGAAAACTGTCGCAAGCATCTTGATATAAGTGCTGAAGTCCTTAGCATCTTCGGGCGTACTGTTATTGTGAATAAAAATCCCAAGAACTGCACCGACGAACATCGCGATGAGGATTTGGGTGGTGAGGTTAGAAAGTAGTGATTGCTTTTTAGGTTGTTCGGTTGTGGTCATATTGGTTTTAGTGGTTTTAGCCCTGATGGCAGCGGCATCCTTTTGTGGAG
>Ga0136636_10000663_pt1 | contig 18440 bp, 10 predicted proteins | sample AntDrymUQ8522106_2_FD_104653 | JGI IMG/M metagenome (GOLD analysis project Ga0136636, IMG submission 104653) | Polar desert sand microbial communities from Dry Valleys, Antarctica - metaG UQ852 (21.06) | ecosystem: Environmental > Terrestrial > Soil > Desert | place: Antarctica: Dry Valley... | reverse complement strand
CTGATTGAATACCGCCTGCAACGCGATAGCCTGATTGAGGAAATTGTTACCGTACAAATGCCTACCAAATACGGTCAATTTTCGTTGGCTTCCTATTTAGATAAGAGTAATGGACAGGAGCATCTTGCCATTATAAAAGGCACCTGGGTAAAAGATGAACCTGTGTTAACAAGAGTGCATAGCAGTTGTTTTACAGGAGATATCCTGGGAAGCCTTCGTTGCGATTGTGGCGATCAGTTGGCTTGTGCTCTTGAAATGATTGAAAAGGAAGGAAAGGGTATTGTTATTTATATGAATCAGGAAGGAAGGGGAATTGGTCTTACCAATAAATTGAAAGCCTATAAATTGCAGGAAGAAGGTGCTGATACCATGGAGGCCAATCTGATGCTGGGTTTACCTGCCGATGCCAGAGACTACGGGGTAGGCGCACAAATTTTACGTCACCTACAAGTAACCAAATTGAGGTTGATGACCAATAATCCTCAAAAGAGAGTGGGATTGATGGGGTATGGACTGGAAATAGTGGAGTCGGTTCCGCTGGAGGCTATATCTAATCCGCACAACCGTAAATACTTGCAGACCAAGAAGGATAAAATGGGACATCTCCTTCCTGGATTAAATTAATAGGAGCATTTTACTGTTTTTTGTAAAAAAAACCAAAACCCTTACATTTATAAAATACAAAAATCTTCCATGGATCTATACAGAAGTGTCATTACTGGTTCGGGCTGCTATATTCCCTCCATTCAAAAGAAAAACAGGGATTTTGCAATTCATGATTTTTACGATGAGCAACACAACCTCATTACAACCGATCCCGAGGTGATTGTGGAAAAATTCCGGCAGATAACCGGTATTGCTGAACGCAGGTACGCAACGCCTGAGCAAAACTCATCCGATATTGCCCTCGAAGCAGCAAAGATTGCCATTGAAGATAGTGGCGTGGATCCTGAAACCCTCGATCAGATTATAGTAGCCCATAATTTTGGTAATGTGGTAAAACACACCATACAGATTGATATTTTGCCTGCCCTTGCCAGTAGGGTAAAGCATGATCTTAATATCCGTAATCCTAATTGTGTAGCGTATGACTTATTGTTTGGCTGCCCGGGATGGCTACAGGGCGTTATTCATGCTGATGCTTTTTTTAAAGCGGGGATTGCCAAAAAAGCACTTGTTATTGGTACAGAAACCTTGAGCCGTGTACTTGATATGTACGATCGTGACAGCATGATTTTTAGTGATGGTGCAGGTGCTACCGTGCTGGAATACAAACCGGTAGAAACCCATGGCAGTGGGTTGCTAAGTGCAAGTGTGCAATCTCATTGCAACGAGGAGGCCTACTACCTGTATATGGGTAAATCCAATTTTCCAGGAAGCGATCCACGTGTTCGCTATATAAAAATGAAAGGAAGAAGGGTGTATGAATATGCTATGCAACACGTACCCTTTGCCATGAAGGATTGCCTTGATAAGGCGGGTGTCTCTATTGAAGATGTAAAAAAAGTGTTTATTCATCAGGCCAATGAAAAAATGGATGAAGGCATTATCAAGCGGCTTTTTAAATTATACGGAAAAAATGAAATTCCGAAAGATGTTATGCCCATGAGCATTCACCTGCTCGGCAACAGTTCGGTAGCTACCGTGCCTACGCTTTTCGATCTGGTAAAAAGGGGGCAAATTCAAAATCATACACTAGAAACCGGCGATGTGGTATTGTTTGCTTCGGTAGGGGCAGGCATGAATATAAACGCTGTTTGCTATCGAATGTAGTGGTTGGTTATTTTGCTTCCCTAAGCACCACTCCTGATTTGGTAACCTGCAGGTGGTGAACCACACCTATTTTCAGGGCTACATTTTCCTTTTCATGACTTACCGGGAAACCATAGGCTACAGGAAAACTGTATGGCGCAACACGATTTTGGATGATTTCATAGATGTTTTTGCCGAAACCAACTACGGTATCTTTGCAGTCAGAAAAACCACCAATGATCAATCCACCTAAATGATGGAGTTTACCTGCTCTATCGAGTTGCAAAAGCATCCGATCAACATTATACAAATATTCTCCCACATCTTCCAAAAAAAGCAAACAATCTTTTGTATCGGGAAAAGAAGGAGTTCCGACAAGATGTGCCAGAATACTTAAATTACCTCCCACCAACGGCCCGGAAACTTTTCCGAATTTATTCATACCATGCGGTTCAGTCTTGTAACTCATTTTACGCCCTGATAGAGCTTTTCTTAAAGTAAGGATATAAGCATCTTCTCCACCGGCTTTGTGAAATGCTCCAGCCATTGGTCCATGAATGGAAGAGGTTTTTAGCTTTTGATATAAATGGTTGTTGAAAACGGTTATATCACTGAAACCAATAAGCCATTTAGGATTCTTCCGAAAAGCATTCCAGTTTATTTCGTCCACAATACGCGAACAGCCATAGCCACCCCGTGCACACAAGATGGCACATACTGAAGGGTCATCAAGCATATCCTGCAGATCTTGTAATCTTTCCGCATCCTCACCCGAAAAATAATGGGATTGATGTCCCACTGTTTTTCCAACCTCTACGTTGAAGCCCCATTTTTTTAAAGTTTCTATACAAACCGTGGTATTTTCAGCAGGCATAAAACCAGCCGGACAAATCAAACCAATGGTGTCCCCTTTTTTTAAATACGGTGGTGTTTTTAAAATCATAAATTATTTTTTTTGCTACCTCTCATCAAAGATTCGAAGATGGGCTGTGCGGTATAGCTATGGAGTCAATAAAAGGCAAAGGAGGATTAGGAAAAGCATTGCGAACTTCGGTCAACTTTGCTATGGACACAATTGCCTCTAGTTCATAAGCCATTCCAAGTTTCAAGGCAAGGTTGGGTTGTTGATGTCCTCCGGGAAAATTGAAACAAACCGGATAATCAAATTCCATTACTTTTTCATATATAATTTCTTCTATAGACATGGTGAAATAGGCAATGTCTTCTTTTTTAATGGATGTAAATCCGCCTACAATTAATCCTTTCAGGTTATCCAGTTTCCCACTTCTTTTTAAATTTATAAGCATTCTGTCCACTGTATATTTGTATTCGCTTACATCTTCAATAAAAAGTATTTTTCCATCGGTATCCAATTCGCTTATGCTAGCCTGCATTGCATAAATTAAGCTGAGGTTACCCCCTACCAATATGCCTTGTGTTTTTCCGGGGCGGTTAAATGTTGTTGTTTCCCATTCGTATTGAATGGGTTTGCCAAACAGCGTATTTCTAAGGGAAATTTCTGACTGATCTTCCTGCGAACCGAATCCTCCTGCCATTCGGGAATGAATGGTAGGGATACCAAAACACCGGCTGACATGACAGTGAAAAGCAGTGATATCGCTGTAGCCTATCAACCATTTCGGATTTTTTTTAAAAGCATCCCAGTTCAATTTATCCATGATGCGCATAGAGCCATATCCGCCTCTTCCAAACAGAATGGCTTTTAAATTGGGGTCATCAAGCATTTGCTGAAAATCTGCTGCACGTTCAGCATCCGTACCTCCAAATTGTTGCCATCTTCTGCCAATAGTGCTGCCAAATCGGGTTTTAAAACCCCATCTCTCCAGCATTACTTCGCTGTACCGGGCATCCCGTTGATCAATAGCTCCGGCAGGACAAGTAATGCCAATATAATCTCCTTCACGCAGGTAAGGTGGGGGATGTCCTGATGCCCTTACAGGTTCGGTATCGCCGGCAAGTGCAGGTACTGATATAGCCGCCAATGCGCCTAATGGTCCCATCTTCTGCAGAAAGTTCCTTCTGTCCATGTCGTAAAAATATTACTTTACCTGATATCAATCTACAATGACACGCATTCCTTTGCTATGTGTGCTGAATTCGGGTGCATACATGGATTGCAGGGTGGTAATACCGTTGCTGAATTGTCCGCTATGGGTAGTGCGTAATTCATACTCAAACACCCAGGTACCACGGGGCAGATAACCGATAAAGAAATTACTGCTGGCATCTTTTGTGGCTTCGTAATATCCCAATCCGTCCTGGTATTTGTATCCGCTCAAAACATTGGCTGGTTCAAAGCAACTTGCCCGCATATCTTTCAGATGTACATATTCCATTTGCCGGTCAGATTTTATTTCAACACGCACTTTTACCCGATCTCCTACCTGTAAATTTTTGCCTTCTTCCAGTTTTTCCAGAACCGGCCCACGATCCGTATTGCGTATCACATATAAGTTCTTTTTAATGGCCACATTGGTTTCGGCGGCAGTTACTTTATCGGCATCCTGAAAGTATTGCCAGTAAGCTGCTCCCCACGAAGAGGAACCATTTGCAGGTTTCTGGTCTTTTCCAAAATTGGTAAGCGTTATTTCGATTTTTCCCATAGAAGCATTTATTTTTTCTTTAGGAATAATGGCTTTGAAATATCCGGTACCGGCCTCCGTTTTTTGTTCTCTGCTATCCACCACATAATTACCCAATTTTATTATCACACCCGGCGTTTCCTGCAACCAGTCAGTGCCTGATAATAATAAGGCATAGCAAGCCTCAGCAGTTGCCTTGGTAGTTTTCCAATTGGTAGTTTGTTTTTGCTTGAGCAACCATGTTTTCAAGTCGTCAATGCGTGCTACGCTGTTTTCAATTTCAGCAAAAGCTTCCGTCAGCAGTGCATGACTTTCAATGGGAGCTTGCCACCAGTACAAGCCAGGGTTATTAAACTCCTTCCAGTACATACCCATTTCGGCATCTTGAATGCTGTATTCAATAAGCGATGCCAGAATTTTATTTGCAGGAGCCTGTTTCCCATTGCGATATAACGCCAGTGCAATCATACCTTGATCATATTTTGATTGTGTCAACCAGTGTGTTTCGGCTTGGGTTGTAAAATAGGTATAAGCCGCAGTTGTTTTGGCTTCCATAGCGACCTCTTTAAAAAAACTACGCATATATAGGTACTGTGCGGTAAAATGGCTCAAATGATTCGTCTTTACATCTGTGGTAGCAGATTTTTTGATCTTCTGATAATCTTCTTCTATTCTGTTATCAAGATAAGGGATGGCCTTCGATATTATGTTTTGCAAATCATCTTGCTGATCGGCAGGGAGCGCATTTAGTTTTTTCAGGTGGCCTATACCGGTTAAGATGTATTGCGTCATGTAGCGGTCATCCGCTCCTCCTTTGAACCATACAAACCCACCATTGCTGCTTTGCAATTCCTTTAGTTTATTTAGTGCATTGGCAGCTTCCTTTTGCATGCGAACCATATCAAAAAGAAGTCCGATATTTTTTTTCTGTGCGGATTCATTTTTTGCATCAAGTACCCACGGCGTTTCTTCCAGCAAAGCGGATTTCAATTCCTGATTTTTTTCTAAATTGCTTTGCAGGGCTTCCGGAGTGAGGTTTTTCCAGGATTCAAAAATAGATTTTACTTTTGGAGTACTGTTTGCAATTTTCGAAGCCAGCGCATTGGCATAGTAGCGGTTCCAGGTTTGTTCCGCACAATCATAAGGATATTCCATCAGGTAAGGCAATGCCTGTACCGCATACCATGCCGGGTTGGTTGTATATTCAATGGTCATGCTGTGGTTTTCCAATGCATCTGTGTTTGTGAAACTCATTTCGGTAAACCTTTTCCAGTCAAAAACTTTTTTATTGCTGTTTCGAATATTCAGTGGGAAACTTTCGGTAACCAGTATTTTATTGGTTAGTACCGGCAATGCCATTTCCTCTCCATCACTCATGTCGCCTGATTTTGCAATCAATCGGTATATAACTGCATCATCATACAGGTAGGGGATTTCAATAGGGAACTTTACTGCATTACTCTGACCAGCAGCAACAGTAAAATATTGATTGGGGAATACATTTCGGAACCAACCATCCACTGGCTGTCCTGTAGAAGCATTTAAAAGCTCCAGTTGTATTTGTCCCGTCAGTTCTTTGTCCGTTAGGTTGCTCAGTTTTACACTAAGTTCCATTTCATCTCCCTGTCTGAAAAATCTTGGAGGATTTGGTAAAATCATCAATTGCTTTTGGGTTACTATATTTTGCGTAGCATAAGCAAATCTTGCATCGGTGGTATGTGCCAGCAACTGCAGTTTCCAGGCGGTCAACGCTTCGGGCATAGTAAAACTAAAACTAATGGTTCCTTCAGCATCGGTTTTCAGATCAGGAAAAAAGAAGGCCGTTTCATTGAAATTTTTTCTTATTTGTACTAATGGTTCTTCCTGTTTTTTTGGTGTATTATTCTCATTCACTTCGGAGGTAGCGGCCGTGTCTGCCGCGTAACCTTCTTCTTCTTTCATTTCATCCATAGCTACCGGAGCTGCCATGGCCATGTTTTCACTTTTCTCCATACTCATGCTTGCTAAACCTCGTATGCGTATTTGCATTTCCCGGTCTCCGTATTCATTTGTCAGCGAAATTAACTCGTCATATCTTTTATCATAAGTGGCAGATTCCGGATAAAAATACTTATTTCGGAAGGGGGCGGTGCCAACAGTGCCTGCAGTCCAATTGTTATAAAAATAATTTGTAGCCCATGGATTGGGAGGTGTCCATTGGTGTGGTAAAAACTGATCAAGCGAAGCATCATACATCGAGGCCAGTAATTCTGCGGCTACCTGATCTTTATTATGCCCGGCTATTTTTACTTTCCAGGTTTCATTTTGACCAGGTAGTAATTTATCTCTAAATGTTTCAAGACTAATTTTAAGTTCCTTATTAGTCCATGGTACCTGAACCATCCAGCTTTGGGTGTAGATTCTGTTTTGGTAAATCATCACCCGATTTACCTGATAGCCGCCACGGTCTGCTTCTTTTGCGTCAAACTGAAACCGTTGTACTATATTCCTGAGTTCGGGAAAGTCAAATGTTTCTTCTGATCCGTTTGGTTCTTCCAGCCCGTTTTTACTTTTAAGCGTTTGCTGAATAATATAGGCATCGGGTAAAGTAGTACCCTGCCAGAAAGTAGCGGTTTGCCCCGGTTCTATTGGTTGCTGTTCTGCATAATCGGTAAGGTAAGCGGGTCCGGGAAGTATTCCTTTATCTGCGTCAAACAAAGAAAGATACCCAACTGATTTTACCACTCCACCATCCTTATCGGTACTAGTTGCCTCTACCCGGTAGTAGCCGGGGGACAATTGGTTTTTATCAATCCTGTAAGTTTGTTCAGCTCTGGTATCAAGCGAAGCTTTCCTGGCTATTTCTCCATTTTTCCAGTTGTGGTAATCGTCTTCTTCCTGATAAGGATCATTAGGAAAATCCTTCAAAAAGGCCTGACGGCTTATGACAAATGTATCAGGGGCCTCCCATAATCTTTTTCTGATCAACCTGTTGGGCTGTTCCAGTTTATAGAGTATAATGTTTACTTTGGCAGGTTCTTTTACTCCGTTCAGGTTGGTGGTAGATACGCCTATTTGCAGCACACTATCGGTAGGGTACAGGGCTGTAGTGGGTAAATTAAGGTTTACAAGTAATGATTTGTATCCAACAGTAACTGTTGTTTCCTCGGTTCTTGTTTCTCCATTAATATCTGTTATTACAGCCTCTATCCGGTAATCAAAACCTGGATCAGATTGACGGTTTACCGTTTCATCCGGAATGGCTTTAAATGGAATTTCAAAGGAACCATCTTCTTTCGTCAATAGGGTACCGTTGGTTATTTCCATTTCGTTGCTTTGCTGATAAGGCGAACGTCCTCCTCTTTTATAGGAAAAATACCAGGGGTACAAAAACCGGGTACTTCTCGTAACACGGTAGGCAACAGTAGCACCATCAATAACATTACCTGCGTATCCAAGTGCTTTGCCATTTAATGAAATGGTATCGTTTAACCGGTAGGTGCCGGTTAATTCATCAAAACTCACATAGAATTTTGGTCTTTTATATTCTTCTACCTGAAAAGACTTTTGCCAGGTTCGGTCTCCTTTTTTTATCTGTATCTGAAAACTGCCTGTAAGACCGGTAGTTGGTAAATTAAATTGGCCGGATATACTGGCATATTCATTCGGTGTTAATGTTTGAGAAGCTACTGTTTCATAGTTGGCATTTAGTAGAATCACCTCCACATTATTTGGGTGGTATAATTTGCTTTGGTTGCTGCCGGGTTTGTGGGTCAGGCCAATGGCTTTAAAAAAAAGTGTTTGACCCGGCCGGTAAATACTGCGGTCGGTAAAAAAGAAATAATTTGCCTGTTGTTCTTCGTATTCGTTTTTTGATTGCCTGGGTGGCGGTATGTGATTGTAAAAACGGGTCTGTACCTCCTCTGTAAATAAATAATCATTTCCGGTGCTTATTTCAAGTAAAACAGATCCCCGGTTCCCATTCTCATTTCCTCCCATATCAAAATAGCCACGGTTATTGGTTTGATACTTTTGGCCTTTTCGGCTTATGGTACGCCGCAGGCTGTAATCATATTCTCTGTACCATGTCTGAACCTGTGCATTGGGCAGGGGTTGCCCGTTTTCCCGGTTCAGTACGAAGTAGTTTTTATCGCTATTTACAAAACTGATATTACTTACATAAAAGGAAACGGATAACAATGGATTGAGTCCTAAAGTAAAGTCGGCATTGTTAGACGCAATCAGCAAATAACTTCCTTTTGGCAGGGTCTCTATTTTTATTTCGACACTGTGTTCGCGCAAGTCTTGTGTAACCGGTATTTCTATGTTCCATGCTTTTAAAACAGGGAGTTGTGTAATGCGTTTCCAATAGGTATTTTCTTCTTCGTAATCATTCCCTTTTGCCGGATTGTCTAGCGGCAGCGAAACGATTCTGAAATAGGTTTTAGCGATATTTTTAAAAGTTAACAAACCGCGGAAAGGCTTGCCTGCCACATTTACTTTTTCAACCTGCATGCTGAGCGATGGGGTTTGCAGGGATTGCAGCAAATTAGTAGCATTGATCCCGCCTTCACTTTTTGGATACTTCTTTATAATGTCCCGGCAATACCCTGCGGCTATTTGAAAAGCCATCCGGTCTTCTTCTGTTCCTGTTAGCTTTTGGTACTCATTACCTTTTTGCGACCACCATGCCGCTATTAAATAGCCGGCCTGCATGGCCTCGGGTTGTTTAGGATATTGCTGATACACTTGCTCAAGTGCTTCTTTATAAAGATTTTCTTTTCCCGGGTAAGTGGATTTGTTGTAAGCAAATTGAAGCCTTGCAATATTGGCATCAATAAGTGCTGCCGGGTTAGCATCATTCAGATGAAATTGCAGAATTTCCTGGTAAAGAGTAATGGATTTGAATAAATGACTGACGGAATCTTTTGAGGAGTAATTATATCTAAGAAAGGTTTTAACATCCGACAAAGAGGCTGCATCTTTTAATTGAAAAGCGTAAACAGGTTTGGTAATCTCCGATTCGCCTGATTGATAATACGCCAATGCCTTAAAGGCCAGTAAATCATATAGGGTAGGGCGTAGGTACCGGGTATTACCTGTATCAATTATGGGAAGATAGAATTCCAGTTTTGTTTTTTGCAATAATCCCGCGTTTAATAATGCCTTTTTGTGGTATTCACCAATCCGTTCATTAAAATTGGCTACTGACCAGGTTTCGGGATTTTCGGTTACAATATCCGCAGTATTACTGCGGTTGTATATTTTCCAGCGTTGATTATTGAAATATTGCTGGTATAAATCAGCCGTTACACTATACAATATTTGTTGGGCCGGTTGTGAGGCAATTTTAATTTCTTTTTCAAAATCAGTAATAATTTTTACAAAAGCATCTTCTTCGGTAAGTTGAATGGAACGGGCTTTATACACCAATGCTTTTACCCATTGTGGCTCATTTTTTTCTTTTTTGGCGGCAGCTAAAATTTTTTCAATTTGTGTAAGGGCTGTTTTGGGTTTGCCGGTTTTCATGGCCAATTCTACCTCCTGCCATGCTTTCGTATATCCAAAATTATTTTGCGCCATATTGAGTATGGGATTACAGGATAAAAGAATTAAAAGGAGGTAAAGCTGTAAGCTACGTTTCATAGTAGTTGTTGTAAGAAGTGAATATAAAAAAAAATGGTCAGAAAAGAGATGCTATAGGAAATTGATTTACATAAAAAAAGGGCGCGGTATTTTCCGCGCCCTTTTTTGTACAATATGTAAAGAGGATTATTGAAGTGCTTCTGCCATTTTAATTCCAATATCTGCAGGACTTGCAACTACGAAAATACCACATTCTTCCATAATTTTCATTTTGGCGGCTGCGGTATCATCGGCACCTCCTACAATGGCCCCTGCATGACCCATACGGCGTCCCGGAGGAGCTGTTTGGCCTGCAATAAAACCAACTACTGGTTTGGTGCCATTTTCCCTGATCCAATGGGCCGCTTCAGCTTCCATACCGCCGCCAATTTCACCAATCATTACAATTCCTTTGGTTTCAGGATCATTCATCAGCAATTCTACCGCCTCTTTGGTAGTAGTACCAATAAGGGGGTCGCCGCCAATACCAATAGCAGTGGTAATGCCCAATCCTGCTTTGGCCACCTGATCGGCTGCCTCATAAGTAAGGGTACCACTTTTGCTTACAATACCTATATTACCTTTCTTAAAAATGAATCCTGGCATTATACCTACCTTACATTCCGCCGCCGTAATTACGCCAGGGCAGTTGGGCCCTATCAAACGGCTCTTACTTCCCAGCATATAATTTTTTACCTTTACCATATCCTGTACCGGAATTCCTTCCGTAATGCACACAATCAATGCAATACCAGCATCAGTAGCTTCCATAATGGCATCTGCTGCAAATGCAGGAGGTACAAAAATAATGCTAACATTAGCCGCAGTGGCTTTTACAGCATCACTTACTGTATTAAACACCGGGCGGTCAAGATGGGTGGAACCGCCTTTACCCGGAGTTACTCCCCCTACCACTTTGGTGCCATACTCTATCATCTGTGAGGCGTGGAACGATCCTTCTGTTCCTGTAAATCCTTGTACAATTATTTTTGAATCCTTATTAACGAGTACGCTCATGGCAGGTGTATATTTTTTTAGTGCGGCAAAAGTAGGGTACAAGGGTTAAATATTATATGAAAAATGAGCAAAAAATGAATCAATGGCTTTCTTTTCGTTTTTGTTTGGCTTCCAGCATCCGCATTTGCTTGGCATCCTGCAAAAATTCCGAGGCAAAAATAAACTCATTCAAGCGCTCATCATCACTATAAATAATTTCCTTCTTATTTCCCTCCCATTGTTTGTAACCCTTATACATATATAAAATATTATCACCAATTTCCATTACACTGTTCATATCGTGGGTGTTGATGATGGTAGTGGTATTGAATTCCCTGGTAAGATCCTGTATAAGCTTATCAATCAACAGGCTGGTTGTCGGATCAAGTCCACTATTCGGTTCATCGCAAAAAAGATATTTGGGGTTAAGTACAACCGCCCTTGCAATGCCCACCCTTTTTTTCATACCTCCACTTATTTCGGAAGGATATTTTTTGTTGGATCCTGTAAGATTTACCCGTTCCAGTACTTCATTTACATGTTTTAGTTTTTTTGCAAAGCTGTCATTGGTAAACATATCAAGTGGAAACATAACATTTTGCTGAACGGTCATACTATCAAAGAGGGCAGAACCCTGAAACAGCATACCAATTTCCTGCCGCAGCAATTTGCGTTCCTGAGTATCCATTCCTAAAATACTTTTGCCCTGGTATAAAATATCACCACTGGTAGGTTTAAATAAGCCTACAATACATTTCTGCAATACTGTTTTTCCACTGCCACTGCTGCCAATGATCAGGTTGCATTTGCCTGGAAAAAAGTTAGCAGATATATCGAACAATACCGTAACCTCTCCAAAAGACTTTTTAAGATTTTTAACTTCTATCATGGGTTCAGGAGTAAGAAAGTGAGGATATAATCAAAAAGTAATATCGTAATACAACTTACTACCACGGCAAGGGTGCTGCTTCTGCCAATTTCAAGCGCACCACCTTTTACATTGTAGCCAAAATAGGCAGATATGCTTGATAGTAAAATTGAGAAAGTAAAAGCTTTGGAAAGGGTGACTATTACATTAAGCGATTTAAAACCCTCCGCCAGTCCCCGATCGTAAGTTTCCGGATCTATAATACCGGTTGCGGCACCAGCCATCCTGCCTCCCCACAGGGCAACCACAACAGAAAGTATTACTAATGCGGGCACCATAATCATACTTGCCACAATTTTTGGAGCAATCAGGTATGCTTTGGTATTGATACCCATTATTTCCAATGCATCTATTTGCTCGCTTATGCGCATATTACCCAGTTCGGAGGCAATCTTACCACCTGCTACACCCGAGAGTACTATGCAAATAATAGTGGGAGATAATTCCAGCAGCATACTATCTCGCACCACAACAGCAATAGTACTCAGTGGAATGAGGTTACTTACCAATTGATAAGCTGTTTGTACCGTCATAACCGCCCCAAGAAATACAGAGATGATTAAAACAATGGGCATTGAACCAATTCCAATCTCACTGCATTGGTGCATAAATTCTTTCCAGTACATTCTCCCATTTTCGGGGCGTGTAAACATGCCTTTCATGGTATTAATGTAAAGACCTATATGACTGAGTAGCTTCATGTGTGGGAAATTACGAAAACTAGTGCTTATAAAAGCGGGAAAAACCCAAAGTTTATTGTGTAAATAATATTTTAGCCGTTAAAAGCGGTTTGCACCGATCCGTCATCTGGCTTTAAATGATCTTTTTTTCGAAATTTCCACCATCTTTTCCTCATTTTTTCCTTTTCTACCTGCGAGGCAGGTCTTTTTTGTTGAGCGTCCAGCACGGCTATTAATGTCATATTTACAATATTACGCACCGTACTGCCCAATTGTAATACGTGTACCGGTTTGTTCATGCCCAGCAGTACAGGCCCTATGGCATCTGCATTACCTACTTCCCGCAACAGGTTGTAGGCAATATTGCCTGATGAAAGGTTAGGGAATATCAAGGTGTTAACATCCTGATCAATCAGTTCGCTGAATGGATAGTTTTCTTTCAAAATGTCGTTGTTGAATGCCAGTAACCCTTGCATTTCACCATCTACTATGAGCTCGGTATCCCGGCTTTTTATAATTTCCCTTGCTTTAGCCATCATTTTTGCTTCTGGTGTGGGGCTACTGCCAAAATTTGAGTAGGAAAGCAGTGCCACCTTTGGTTTCAGGTTGAAATTACGTACTTCCTTAGCTACAAGCAGGGTAATATTAGCAATTTCTTCGGCGGTAGGGTTCATATTTACCGTTGCATCTGCCAGAAATAAGGGTCCTTTTTTGGTTAGTAAAATATACATACCAGCAATTTTATCCACTCCTTTTTCGGTACCTATTATTTGTAATGCTGGCCTTAAACGCCCCGAATAATCCCGGCTAGGGCCGCAGATCAACGCATCGGCTTCTATATTTTTTAGCATCATGCATCCAAAATGTACCCGGTCGGTCATTATTTTAGTAGCTTCATATCTATTGAAACCTTTGCGTCCTCTTATTGCAAAAAATTCCCTGCCATATTCGTTGCGTTTTTCTGATTGCTCCTCGGCTTTGGGGTCCACTATCACCAAATCTTCAATATCCAGACCATTGGTATAAGCCATAGTTCTGATAACCTTTTCATCACCTAACAAAATTGGGAAACAAATGCCTTCGTCATAACAGATTTGAGCAGCTTTCAAAACCTTCAGGTTGTCACCTTCGGCAAAAATAACATAGCGTGCATCTTTGCGGGCCCGTACTCCCATCACCCTGAACAACTGATTATCGAGTCCTAACCGACGATTGAGTTCAATGGTATAATTTTCCCAATCCGTAATGGGAGTGCTGGCTACACCACTTTCTATAGCAGCTTTTGCTACTGCGGGGGCTACGGTACTCAGCAGCCTTGGATCGAGAGGTTTGGGTATAAAATAATTAGGACCGAAAATGATATTCTTTTCGTTGTATGCCAGGTTTACAATATCAGGAACCGGAGTTTTGGCCAGATCGGCTAATGCCCTTACCGCAGCTAGTTTCATTTCCTCATTAATAGCAGTGGCCCGCACATCAAGTGCTCCGCGAAAAATATAAGGGAAACCCAGAACGTTGTTTACCTGATTGGGTTTATCGCTTCGTCCGGTGGCTACTATCACATCTTTTCGGGCATCGTGTGCCAGTTCGTAACTGATTTCCGGATCGGGGTTGGCAAGTGCAAAAACAATGGGATTTTTTGCCATGCTCTTCACCATGGCAGGGGTTACCACATTGCCTACGCTTAATCCTAAAAAAACATCGGCTTCTTTAAGTGCATCTTCCAGTTTCCAGTTTTTCCTCGAAGCTGGCACGGCAAATTTCAGTTTCAGCGGATCGAGATCTTCCCGCTCTACATGAATGACTCCATTGATATCGAAAATGGTAACATGGCGGTAAGTAACCCCAAGGGCTATATACAACTGAATGCAGGCCATGGCTGCCGCTCCGGCTCCATTTACCACGATGCGTATTTTTTCAATTTTCTTTTTTTGTATTTCGAGTGCATTCAAAAGTGCTGCACTGCTTATTATGGCCGTCCCATGCTGATCGTCGTGCATCACAGGTATACTCATTTCATTGCGAAGCTTTTGCTCAATATAAAAGCATTCAGGAGCTTTAATATCTTCTAGGTTAATACCACCAAAAGTGGGTTCAAGTGCTTTTACAATGGTGCAGAATTTTTCAGGATCTTTTTCATTTATTTCAATATCAAATACATCAATATCAGCGAAAATTTTAAAAAGAACCGCCTTTCCTTCCATTACAGGCTTACTTGCCTCAGGCCCAATATCTCCAAGCCCTAGTACGGCGGTACCGTTGGTAATAACTGCAACAAGATTGCCTTTGGCGGTATATTTAAAAACGTTGGCCGGGTCTTTTTGAATTTCTTTACAAGGCTCCGCCACTCCAGGGCTATACGCAAGACTTAAATCGCGTTGTGTTTTTGCTTCTTTGGTGGGGACTACTTCAATTTTTCCCGGTCTTCCATTGGTATGGTATTCAAGTGCCTGTTGCTTTCGAAAATCCGTTTGCATAGGTAGCAAATGTAAGGTAATGGCCTTTATCAGTTCTTCATTTGCCCTTCAATATTCCTTTCAGGTTTTTCGGGGTCGGTTACTTGCCATTGAGGATCGTACTTTACAAAAAATGACAACCAAAGGCTCCTGCTTAATCGCATGATATAGGGCATGGAAAGAATAAGGACAACAATATTAACTCCAAGGTAATAATAAAGACTGTTGTCGTTTATACTAATACCAATCAGCACCCAATAAGCCACAAAAACGGCAACACTAAGAGCAACGGTAAGTGCATAACTCACATAGCCGGTGCCGTAGTAAAAACCTACCTCAATTTCTAAAGGCTGGCTGCAAACCGGGCAGTTATCAGGCATTTCCATATTCCTTTTAAGGCTGATACTGATACCATTTTTAAACATTTTTCCCTTTCTGCACCGTGCACATTTAGTTTCAAGAGTACTCAGCAAATAATTGGGAACAGGCAGCGGGACTTTGATATCTTCTTTCATGAGATATGATTGTAACAGTAAGATACAAAATTAACCTTTACCACGCTAACCCCGGCTAACAAATATCACCTTTGCAATACTGATGGTTTAATTATTCAAAACTTTCTCCATAGCAGTACTTCTGCTGCCTTTTAAAAGAATTTGTGCATTCTCAATCCCGGCATTTTGCCACCATATAGCCGCTTCTCCCGCATTTTCAAAATACAAAAAAGAGTTGGAAAAAGGTTTAAATGCTGACCCTACAAGTATTACCTCCTTCCAGGCAAACTGTTTTATTAGTTCAGCAACAGTGCTGTGTTCTTCTGTTGTGGCTTCTCCAAGTTCGGCCATTGCTCCAAGAATCAAGATTTTGTTATCCCCTGTAAGCTTGCTGAAATTATTGATGGCAGCAGCCATACTGCTTGGGTTGGCATTATAAGCATCTAAAATAATGGTGTTACTGCCCATTTTTACCAATTGACTTCTGCTATTGTCGGGAAAATAATTTTCGATAGCATCTTTTATTGATGCATCGGAAACTCCAAAAAACCTGCCTATAGTTACAGCCGCCAGTACATTGTAAAAGTTGTAATCGCCTACAAGTTGGGTTTCAACCTCAAAAGATGGTGCGTTTTCCTTTTCTATTACAACTTTTAAAAAGGGTTCGCTTTGCATTAAGTTACCTTTTAACCATACATCACCAGATTTGCCATAATAAATAGGACTTTTAATATTTTTTTCTTCCACCATCTTTAGAAAATAGTCTAAATCTTTACAAATAAACATGGTTTCCTTATTGATTGTTAAAAAATCGAATAGTTCCCCTTTGCCTTTTTTTATTCCTTCTACGCCACCAAATCCTTCAAGATGCGCTTTGCCGCAGTTTGTTATAAGCCCGTGTGTAGGTAGGGTGTAGGTGCAATATCCAGCTATTTCATTTTGGTGATTGGCTCCCATTTCAATCACAGCCATTTCAGTATCGGAGGGCATTCGTAAAAGGGTTAGTGGAATACCGATGTGGTTGTTTAAATTTCCTACAGTGGTGGAAGTCTTGTATTTTTTTGAAAGAACGGCATGTATGAGTTCTTTGGTGGTGGTTTTACCATTGCTTCCAGTAATGGCAATTACCGGAATGTGGAATTGCTGCCTGTATTGCTGTGCCAGTTGCTGTAGCAGGGTAAGTACATCTTCACAATATATAATTTGGAGAGTATCCTGCCACTGGGGGTCGTCGGTAACCGACAAAATAGCTCCTTTTTTAAGGGCTTGCATTACAAAAGTATTGCCATCGAAATTGGGTCCTTTCAAGGCAAAAAAAATCGAACCGGCGGGAATGTGACGGGTATCAGTGGTTACAAGCGGATATACTTTAAAGATTTTCCACAAGGCTTCTAATGGAGATACTGTCATATTTTACAATTGGCTAAGCAAATGAACATAAAACCATTTGAAAAAAAAAGTCCACCCTTGTACAGGTGGACGTTTTATAAAATAATTATTTAGATTATTATCTTCTCTGACGCTTGGTAGGCCAATGGTTACCTGTACGGGTACCTGCCCCTTCAGGTGCACCAAAGTAAGTCATGGCACAGCGGAATCCTATAGTACTGCTTGATTGATCTTCTTCCAGAAATCTGCGGGTACCCGGACTCAACCAATAAGGAAGATCCTGCCAACTACCACCTTTAATAACCCTACTTTCATCACTTATCAGGGTAGTTTTGCCATAGCCATAACTTGCACCGCTCAAACTATCACCATCAAGGTAATTGAGTGCATAAGCCTTATTATAATTTCTGCGGTTTCCAATGTCGGAACTATCTTCAATTACCATTTTCACACGCCCAACACTATCTTTTTCATAACGATCTGCCGGATCAACGGCAAAAGAATCTCTGATTACATATTTTTTGAAAACATTGCCCCGGAAATAGTTAAAGTCATCTCCTACCTCAAAAGTAAGCGGGCGATATACGTCGGCAACCCACTCACTTACATTGCCACTCATATTATAAATACCAAAACCGTTGGGATAAAAACTTTCTACCGTTGCAGGAACAGCAGAACGGTCATTCAATCCACCTGCTACTCCCATCAGGTCACCAGAACCTCTTTTGAAGTTAGCAAGCATTTCGCCCTGCCAGCTACCACGTCTTGTTTCACGAAGTCCATTGAAGTTGTTACTCCAGCTATATACCTGCTTATTAAGCACAACTTCTTCTCCACGTTGTTTTTCTTTGCGACGAGGCTGAGGATTTTGAGCAATATATGCCAATGCTGCATATTCCCACTCAGCTTCTGTGGGCAGGCGATAATCTGGGGTAAGGATACCATCTTCAAAAGTTACCTGCGTTCGCGGCCGGCCATTAGGTGTGGTTAATGGGTTCTTTTTACTTTTGGCAGCCGTACCGGGAGGAGGAGTAGTTAATCCAAGCAAATAAGCCTTGGTATTGAAGGCATCAGCTCCCTTGCCGTTCAGCGTTTTTATTTCATTTTTGTTGATGAACCCCCCTTTTACCAATTCCAGTTCGTTTACCCTATCTGTACGCCACAAGGCATAATCGTGGGCTTGCTGCCAGCTTACTCCTACTACAGGATAGTTGTTGAAACTAGGATGGCGGAAGTAAAATTCTACATAAGGCTCATTGTTTCCAAGCTCGGTTCTCCAAACCAGCGTATCGGGATAGGCCGATTGTACAATCGGGCGGTAGGAAGGATCAGCCTCAGGATCGAAAACCTGATTTACCCAAAAGAGGTATTCGCGATAATGCACGTTGGATACTTCCGTCTTGTCCATAAAAAAGGAATTGACTGTTATCCTTTTTGGAACGTTATTCCAATCACCCATTACATCCTCCTGAGTGGCTCCCATTACGAAAGTACCTCCCTGCACAAATACCAAACCCGGTCCTGCTTTAATGTCCTTT
>Ga0136636_10000661_pt1 | contig 18455 bp, 20 predicted proteins | sample AntDrymUQ8522106_2_FD_104653 | JGI IMG/M metagenome (GOLD analysis project Ga0136636, IMG submission 104653) | Polar desert sand microbial communities from Dry Valleys, Antarctica - metaG UQ852 (21.06) | ecosystem: Environmental > Terrestrial > Soil > Desert | place: Antarctica: Dry Valley... | reverse complement strand
TGGCGGGCTTGGCCCGCAAGCCTTGCAACCAACTGCACTGGATGCCGGGTCACGCCGGGCATGACAAACCTTCCTGGATGCAACCCAAATAGTTTTTGACCGTGACGGCATAACCCGACTCAAGTGCGTCAGCAATCAGTGCGTGACCAATCGACACCTCACTGACACCTGGCACCTGGGCAATGAAGGCGGACAGGTTGTCCAGATTCAGGTCATGACCCGCATTCACGCCCAGGCCCACGTCCAGCGCGGCTTGGGCGGCGGCGGCAAAACGCGCCAGTTGGTCGGTCTGCCCCGGTGTACCCCAGGCGGCTGCATAGGGCTCGGTATAAAGTTCGACCCGGTCAGCACCAATGGCTTTGGCCGCAGCCATGGGTTCAACGTCTGCATCCATGAACAAGCTGACACGCAGGCCCCAGGCATGGGCTTGCTCAATCAAAGGTTTCAGGCGCGCGGCATCGGCCGGAAAACGCCAGCCGTGGTCGCTGGTGAACTGCCCCTCCGAGTCGGGCACAAAGGTCACCTGATGCACGGGCAACTTTTGCGCCACCAGTTGCCCCACCACGTCCATCAGGTTGTGAAACGGATTGCCTTCAATGTTGAATTCACGGCCTGGCCAATCCTTGAGCAAGGTGGCGATTTCCGGCACGTCACTGGCGCGAATGTGGCGCTCGTCCGGGCGCGGGTGCACCGTGATGCCGTTGGCACCTGCCTGCAGGCAGGCAGTAGCTGCCCGCGTGATGCTAGGAATACCCAGGTGTCGGGTGTTGCGAACCAAAGCGACTTTATTGAGGTTGACGGACAGAGCCGTGGTCATGGATGTCATGGGGGTCTTTTTGATCCTGTTCAGGTGGAAGCGCCTGCTGCTAGCAAATCCAGGCTCACAAGCTCTGCAGATCGAGCATCATCTGCCGCGTGCGCAGAATCGGCAGACCACAATGGTAATTGAGCAAGGTGCGCAGTTGTGGCTTGAGGGCACTGGCCACCTCGGCACAGGCACGCAACACCACCGTGAATGGCACGCGCTCACCGAGCACCTGTTGCAGCCGGGTCCACTGTGCGCCACTCAGGCTGGTGCGGTCAGCGTCATTGGCTTGGCGCAAGCCGCCTTCGGGCACCAGGCTGTAACGTTCCTCGGGGTGCAATGCAAGCAACGTCATGGTTTGTGCATCCAGCAGCGGCAACAGGCCAATTTCACGCAGCAACAGCAACTCAAAGCCCCGCAGGGCAGCTTCCAACACCTCGCCATGTTCACTGGCAATGAGCTGCACCACGTTGGCATAGACTTCAAACAAAACAGGATGTGGGTCTTCACGCGCCAATAAAAGCATCAACAATTCATTCAGGTAGTAGCCCGACATCAGCGCGTCACCGGTGGGCATGACATGGCCGCCTTGCCACTCGGCGGCCTTCAGCGTCTTGATTTCGGCGTCGCCCCCGAACGCCAGGTGCAGCGGCTGCAGCGGCAACAAGATCGGGCGAAAGCTGGAACTGGGCCGCTTGACGCCTTTGGCCACAAGCGCGATGCGGCCGTAGTGGCGGGTGAACACCTCAAGGATCAGGCTGGTCTCGCTCCAGTCGTAGCGGTGCAGCACATAAGCGGGTTCTTCGGAGATACGTTTGATTACCATCTGTGTGCTGAATTGTTCACCCAAACGTCGGGAAATCTGCGCGCACGCTGCAAATAAAGAAGCTCGGTTGTGCGATGCTTCGTGGCGTTCAACCTGGCGAACAGGCACCACTTAGGTCGACGTGTGACGAAACGCTCAGACCTCGCCCTCAGCCATAAGGCGCATAGGGCATGGCCATGCAGCCTTGGATCTTACGCAGTAAGGTCTGACACTCAGACTTCAGAGTGTCCATGAGTGTGTGAGAGCTGATGAAATATGGCACGCGTTTCCCTCGGTGCTCAACTGCATCTCCAGCCGTTTGGCACTTGAATCCAAAACGGCTGAGCTGGCGCGCAAGGCGGGGTTCCATCATGGCAAAAACGCCATCCAGCCCCTTGTTTAGGCTCATTGCCGCAACCGCCAAATAGAGACCGACGGCAATGGAAGGAAAAAGTTGCCTGGCCTCTTCGTCCCTGGCATCGAGTGCCGGATGATTGTCGTCCAGTGGGGCAACGAAATTTCTGGGACGACGGAAAGCGGCAGTGATCGCAAGCCGCGAAATTTCACCGTACTGTTTGCGCCCTTTCCCGATAGCGTGGTCGAATGACCAACGGACCGAATCGCCGCAAACCTGTTCAAACGGAAAGCCGACATCAGGCGCCAGGCTGTCCGAAAGCACCAGTCTGACACAACCCACGTATGTCCGACTACGCTTGTGCAACAGCAGGCAATGGATGGCATTTTTGTCAAATTCGTCTTGCTCAAGCTGGTTTTCGCTGCTTGGTTCAAACCCCAGTTCTTCACAGTACACCTGATGGCGTATGCGAAACACCTGCTCCAACATGTACGCATCCTTGGCAGGAACAACCTCAAAATGAGTTTCAAAGAGGTTAGCAAGGCTTGAATCAGACATGTTGAGACCCGGTAGGTGAGGACTTCCGATGACACTGCATCTTGCATAACTCAACATTGCGAATCATCAATTTTGCTCGACATCTCGGGGAGTAGTTCAGTCTACTCAAGAAACCTGCGACATCGTTTCTTGATTTGTAAGAGTCTGTTACCCAGTGCACAGACAGAACAACTTTTAAGAAGTATCGAATTGGTAATTCCAATTCAATAAACTGCCCTAAAAGCCCTCAACCGATGGTCAGAAAATTCTGACCAGGGTCAACCACTCACTCGTATCCGAACGAACGCACCCGGGCCTCATCATCAGCCCAACCAGAGCGCACTTTGACCCACATTTCGATGAACACCTTGCAGTCCAGCAATTTTTCAAGCTCAACACGGGTTTCCATGCCAATCCGTTTGATGCGCTCGCCCTTGTCACCAATCACCATGGCCTTGTGGCCGTCACGTTCAACCACAATGGTGGCGGCAATGCGCAGCAAGCGTTTCTGGCCTTTTTTCTGCGGTGGCTCTTCTTCGAATTTGTCGATGATCACGGTCGAGGTGTAGGGCAACTCGTCACCAGTGAGGCGAAACAGTTTTTCGCGCACCATCTCGCTGGCCATGAAACGTTCACTACGGTCGGTCAACTCATCAGCCGCGTACCACCAGGCTTGCTCCGGCAAGTACTTGGCGCAGATGCCGAGCAAACGTTCGATGTCTTTGGCGCTTTTGGCAGACATCGGCACAAATTCGGCAAAGCTATGCTTGTCTTGCATGGTTTGCAACCAGGGTGCAATGTCACCACGGCGATGCACGTTGTCGAGCTTGTTGGCAATCAGGAGCGTGGGAATATTTTTGCCCAGCAGGGCCAACACGCGCGCATCGGCCGGCGTGAAGCTGCCGGCCTCGACTACAAAAAGGATCAAATCCACATCGGCCACGGCACCCACCACCGTCTTGTTGAGCGACTTGTTCAGCGCATTCCCGTGCAAGGTTTGAAAACCAGGCGTGTCAACAAACACAAACTGTGAATCGCCCACGGTGTGCATGCCGGTGATGCGGTGGCGCGTGGTTTGGGCCTTGCGTGAGGTAATGCTGATTTTTTGCCCCACCAAAGCGTTTAGCAAGGTCGATTTGCCCACATTGGGTTTGCCCACAATGGCAATCAGACCACAGCGCTGGCCTGCCACGGGCGCTTCAGTGGCCCCCGCCGGACGCATGTCACGGCGCATACCCGCCAGCAGGTCTTCCAGGTTGGCTTGCACTTCAACCCCGGTGTCTTCTGCCTGAGCTGCTGTCTTTTTTGTCGTATTCATCAATTCACCCTGGATTTAAGTTTTTGCAACATGGCAGTTGCTGCGGCTTGCTCACCGGCGCGGCGTGAGCCACCAATGCCACGTTCGGACAGGTTGCGCTCAAGAATTTCACATTCGACATCAAAGGTCTGCTGATGTGCCGCGCCCAAGGTGGCGACCACCCGGTAGGCAGGCAGTTTCATCTTGCGGCCTTGTAGCCACTCTTGCAGCTCCGTCTTCGGGTCCTTGCCGATGGCATCCATGGCTGGGTTGATCTCAACGGCCTGGTACAAACGCTGCACCAGAGCCTGCGCAGCAGTAAAACCGGCATCGAGGTAGACCGCGCCAATCACCGCTTCAAGCACGTCCGCCAGAATCGAGGGGCGCTTTTGCCCACCCGAGCGCATCTCACCTTCGCCCAGTCGAATCACCTCAGGCAGCCCCAGGGACACCGACAGTTGATGCAAGGTGTCTTGCCTGACCAAATTGGCGCGAACGCGTGAGAGATCCCCTTCAGGCAAATTTTGCAAACGCTGGTACAGCATGTCGGCCACCACCGCACCCAGCACCGCATCACCCAAAAACTCCAGACGTTCATTGTGATCTGCCGAAAAACTGCGATGCGTCACCGCACGCATCAACAAACTGCTGTCTGTAAACTGGTGTTGCAAACGCTTTTGCAATGCGTCCAGACCTGCCTTCAAACCATCACCTGCGACTTCAACGGGACTGGCCCTTGTATTTCAGGGTCAGGTAAGCCGGGCCAGCAAGATGGATTTCACGCTCGTAAGCAAAGCTGACAACCACTCTGTCGTTTTCCTTGGTCACATCCAGATCCTTGCCCGAGATGGAACTGATGTTGTCAATACTGGCCGCCCTGTCAAAAATGTTGCGCACTTCAGCCACGGTGTTGCCGTCCCTGGATTTGCCGACAGCCTTGATGACGGCTTGGTACTCGATGGCAGTTGGCACTATTTGGGCCACCACCACACCGGTGACTGCCAGCACGCCCCCCACAAAAAGCAAGCCGACAAATGACATGCCGCGCTGCCTGAATTTGAAAGTACTTGTCATCACTTTTCCCCGATCAGTTGAATGAACCAATGCGCTTAAGGTCGCCAAAGTTCATCCAGACAAAAAATGCCTTGCCCACGATGTTCTTGTCAGGCACAAAACCCCAGTAGCGTGAGTCCAGAGAATTGTCGCGGTTGTCACCCATCATGAAGTAATGGCCCTGGGGCACCTTGCATACCACACCCTCGACACTGTAGCGGCAATTGGTCTTGTATTCAAACTCATCGGCGCCCGGCACAAATGCCGGGCGGCTGTCATCATTGAGCAGCCGGTGAGGTTTAGTACCCAGGGTTTCTTCAAACTGGTTGAAGTAGCGCATGGTGTCCTCGTCAAAAAATTCTGGCAAGGCGTTGGTGGGCAAAGGCTTGCCGTTGATGGTCAGGCGCTTGTTCAAGTAGGCCACTTCGTCGCCCGGCACACCCACCACACGTTTGATGTAGTCCAGGCTTGGTTTGGGGGGGTAACGAAATACCATCACATCGCCGCGCTGCGGAGCATTGCCTTGCGTGAGCTTGGTATTGAGTACTGGCAAGCGCAAGCCGTAGTGAAACTTGTTGACCAGAATCAGGTCACCTACCAGCAGGGTAGGGATCATCGAGCCGGAGGGAATTTTGAAAGGTTCGAACAAGAATGAGCGCAGGATGAAGACACCGATGATCACCGGGAACAAACCCGCGGTCCAATCAAGCCACCAAGGTTGCGCGAGGATGTGGCGCTTGGCCTCGGTCACGTCGCCATCAACCTTGCTGATGCCTTGCTTGCCCAACTCTTGCAAGCGCCTGAGGGCGTTGGCTTCAAGTTCAGCGGCCGCTTTCTGGCGCTGAGGCAAAAAGTAAAAACGCTCTGCCAGCCAATAAATACCAGTGACCACAGATGCCAGAAAAAGCAACAAGGCAAAGTTACCCTCCACCCGGCCAAAATACCAAGCTCCCACGTACGCAGCAAAAAGACCCAGAATCACAGAGGTGAGCGCTTGCATCATGCGTCCACCTTCAGAATGGCCAAGAAGGCCTCCTGCGGCACTTCGACCGAGCCAATCTGTTTCATTCGTTTTTTTCCTTCTTTTTGTTTCTCAAGCAGCTTGCGTTTGCGCGAAATATCTCCGCCATAACATTTGGCAATCACGTTTTTGCGCAACGCCTTGATGGTTTCCCGGGCAATCACGTTGGCACCAATGGCCGCCTGAATTGCGACGTCGTACATCTGACGTGAAATCACTTCTCGCATTTTTGCCACCACCGCCCGGCCTCGGTACACCGACTGGGACCGGTGCACGATGATGGACAAGGCGTCGACTTTTTCACCGTTGAGCAAAATGTCGACCTTCACCACGTCGGCAGTGCGGTATTCCTTGAACTCGTAGTCCATGGACGCATACCCACGCGAGACACTTTTGAGCTTGTCAAAAAAGTCCATCACGATCTCGCCCAGGGGTATCTCATAGGTGAGCACCACCTGACGACCCTTGTAAGCCATGTTCAACTGCATCCCACGCTTTTGGTTAGCCAGCGTCATCACCGGCCCGACATATTCCTGCGGCATGTACAGGTGCACGGTGACAATTGGCTCGCGAATTTCTTCCAGGCGACCCTGGTCAGGCATTTTGGACGGGTTTTCCACCATCTTGACCGTGCCGTCAGCCTGCACCACCTGGTAGACCACGCTTGGTGCCGTAGTGATCAGGTCCTGGTCAAACTCGCGCTCCAGACGCTCTTGCACAATTTCCATGTGCAGCAAACCCAAAAAGCCGCATCTGAAACCAAAACCCAGGGCTTGCGACACTTCAGGCTCATAGTGCAACGACGCGTCATTGAGCTTGAGTTTTTCCAGGCTGTCACGCAGTCCTTCGTACTGGTTCGCCTCGGTCGGGTACAGCCCGGCAAACACTTGTGGTTGGATTTCCTTGAAACCAGGCAGGGGCTTGGTCGCTGTGAAAGCGGCGCCGCCGGTTCCAGGCTTGATCAGGGTAATGGTGTCACCCACCTTGGCCGCCTGCAATTCGCGTATGCCGGCAATGATGTAACCCACCTCGCCTGCCTCCAGCGATTGGCGAGGCTCATTGGCCGGGGTGAAAACGCCCAGACTGTCTGCGTTGTAGGTGGTCTCGGTGGCCATCATCTTGATGCGATCACCTTTGGCCAGGCGGCCATCGACCACCCGCACCAGCATCACCACGCCGACATAGCTGTCAAACCAGCTGTCGATGATCATGGCACGCAGGGGCCCGTCCGGATTACCTTTGGGCGCCGGGATGCGAGCCACAACGGCTTCCAGAATGTCATCAATGCCCATGCCAGTCTTGGCAGAGCACGCGATCGCGTCAGATGCGTCAATGCCAATCACGTCTTCCACTTCTGACCTGGCGTTTTCAGGGTCTGCATTGGGCAGGTCCATTTTGTTGAGCACCGGCACCACCTCGACACCGAGGTCGAGTGCGGTGTAGCAATTGGCCACGGTTTGCGCCTCAACACCCTGACTGGCATCCACCACCAACAACGCACCCTCACAAGCCGAGAGGGACCGACTCACCTCGTAGGAAAAGTCCACATGGCCGGGGGTATCAATCAGGTTCAGGTTGTAAACCCTGCCATCACGCGCCTTGTAATGCAGGGCCGCTGTCTGAGCCTTGATGGTGATGCCACGCTCCTTTTCGATGTCCATCGAGTCGAGCACCTGGGCTTCCATTTCACGTTCTTGCAGACCGCCGCAGCGCTGGATCAATCGGTCTGCCAGGGTCGACTTGCCATGGTCAATGTGAGCAATGATCGAAAAATTTCTGATGTGATTCATCCAGGGAAACCGAATAAGTAAGTTGAAAAGACGCAAACAGAAAAAAGGGCGCGGTCAAAAGAGACGCGCCCTGAACCAATCTTTTTTTGGCAACTGCAAAAAATTGGTATCGTATTGTAGGCAGATCAGCCCAAGCATCCACCCAAAGCAAGAATGGACGCCTCAGTCAAGCTTAAACGCTCTATTTTATACACAGGTTATCAACACGACGCCAAAATCCTATAACGAGTATCAACGGCCGGGTCGAATCACTGTGTATTGAGCCCATTCGCCGCGCCTGAACAAAATATTGATCGGCTTGGTTTTGTCCTGCTTTAATAGCACCGCTTCCAGCTCTTTGACATTGCCCACCGACACATTGGCCACGGCCATGATCACATCTCCTTCACGAAGACCCGCCCGCGCAGCGGCATCTGCCACGGCGTTGACCCGCACACCCGCCTTGATGTCCATCTCCTTTTTGGCGGCTTCGGTCAAATCGCTCACCATCAAACCCAGGGTTTGTGCAGCCACGGAGTCCTTGGACTGGGCTGGCTTGTCAGCAGCTTTCTTGATTGGCTTTTCCGCTTCAATTTCGGCAATAACCACTGTCAGATTTTTGGTACTGCCGCGCCGGAATACGGTCAACGTGCTCTTGGTGCCTGGCTTGGTGTTACCCACCATACGTGGCAAATCGCTCGATCTATCCACCGGATTACCATCGAACTGAATGATGATGTCACCCGCCTCCACCCCCGCCTTGTCTGCAGGTGCGCCGGTTTCCACAGCGCGCACCAGTGCACCGCGGGGCTTGCCCAGGCCAATGGATTCGGCCACCTCTTTGCTGACCTGGTCAATTTGGACACCGATGCGTCCGCGCGTCACCCGACCTGTGGCACGCAGTTGTTCACTCACTCGCACAGCTTCGTCAATTGGAATCGAAAACGAAATACCCATGGAGCCGCCGGAACGCGAATAAATCTGGCTGTTAATGCCGACCACCTCGCCGCGCATGTTGATCAAGGGACCACCTGAATTGCCTGGGTTGATCGCCACATCCGTCTGAATGAACGGCAAGTATTCACCTGTGTCACGCTGTTTGGCGCTCACAATGCCCGCAGTCACACTATTTTCCAAGCCGAAAGGTGACCCAATGGCCATGACCCATTCACCCACCTTCAGACGGCCAACATCACCAATCTTGACCGCAGGCAGACCGGTCGCTTCAATTTTGACCACAGCCACATCGCTGCGCTTGTCAGCACCGATGATTTTGGCCTTGAATTCACGTTTATCAGTGAGTGTGACCAACACTTCATCAGCACCGTCCACCACATGGGCATTGGTCATGATCATGCCGTCAGCCGTCAAGATGAACCCTGACCCCACACCACGTGGCTTTTCGTCCCCTGGTTGTTGACCATGGCCGGGGGGCGGCGTCTGGTGCGGCCCGCCGGGTGCGTTCGGGATATTTGGAATAGGCAACCCGAAGCGCTTGAAAAACTCCAGCATGTTCTGGTCAATGCCACCGCCTTCCCCCTGGCGCGCACTGACTTTTTCAATCGTCCTGATGTTCACCACCGACGGCCCGACCTGTTCAACCAGGTCTGTAAAATCCGGCAGCGCACGTACTTGGGCAGTTGCAGTGCCCACCGGAAGAACCAGCGTCGACAAAGTAGCCACCAGCACCCCGCTGAACACATACGAACACACGTTTTTCCAATTGAATTTCATCATTTTTTGACCTTTAAAAAAACAAAAACATCTGTCACTTACTTTTTCTCTCCAGACTCTGAGCAAACCGTTGCAAAGTCTGATGAGGCACTTCTCCCACGGCCGTCAGCCACCAATCACCAAGACGTCGGGTCAACACATGCGTCGCGCCAATTGCTAAGTCATCAGGGTGTTGCAATTTCATGTGGCGCGTGGCGTCGAAAGTTTCAATGAACAATGACACCGTGGCCAATCCATCTGAAAAAACCCACTGAAATGCTCCGACATCCACATCTGTGCCCACATCCTGGCGTTTGTGGCAGCTCATGGATTTAAAACCTGGTACTTCGCCCCTGAAGTGCCAGCCCTGTTGATCTGCACTGGTGCTTATAAGTTCCGGCCTCTTGACGACATAACCTTCGGTGTTGTCCATCATGGCACTCAGCTTGGCCCAACTCAGGGGCTGCGCTAATTCCAGGTCTGAAAATGCCGCCTGCTCCAACACGGTCTGCCGGACATCAAGAGTTTGCAGCTTGATCACCATGCCGGTGGATTGCTCGGTCCATACCCGATAGCCAAACCGCCAACGGTCCCGCGGCACGAGTTGAACCACGTCAGCGCCGAGCCCGGCAACCCGGTCACGCCCGATGGCCATCAATCGGTAATACTGGGCAATGGACAAATCAGCCCGACTCAATAAATTGGGAAACAACCCAAGCGACGCACGCTTCTCTGCAATCGCCACTCGACTTTCAGGCAAATAGGTCATCACTTGGTCATTGCGCCGAAATGTCGAACGTCGCACCCCGGTCAGTGCCTCCACCCGTTCAATCTGTTGGGTGCCTTCGCATACATGCCAGATCCGTGCGGATGACATGTGGTTGCCCGCAGTCAACACAAACGTGCCAACATAAGCGCCCTGGCTGGCAACTTCGTGCAGGCGCATCAACCATTGCTCCACACTTGGCTGGGCAGTGCCCGCTTGTAAACTGGCAGCCGCAGAGGGCGAGGGCACCTGCGCCTGCGCCGCACCCATCAGAGCCAACACCATCCAGCAAACGGTCTGAAGTTTCAACGTCCGCCCTCGGAAAAAGTTGCATTGCGCAAAAAACCGGCTGGCATTTGCAGGGCCGAGGTGCCCCCAAATTGACGATGTGCTGCCAGCAATGCGTCAAGTTGGGGGTCGCGAATCATGAGTTGAGCATCGGGCGCCAGTGCCGTTGCAGAAGAACTGTCAGCCTGAATCAAAGCCTGCCCCGCGACCCTGGCATCTGGTGGAATCACAGTGACAGCTGATGCAGCCTGGTTCGGTGGCGTCAAATTTTGCTGGGCCAATTGCGGCGCAGCAGCCGAATCGGACAAGTTGGCCCACTGCAGCCCCTGCCAAGCCATCACACCGATGAGCACCACCGCAGCGAAACCTGCCAGTCGACGCCAAGAGCTGTTGTTTGCGCTCTCTGATTTCAAATGTGTTTGCTCACCGGCGCGGATGGGCACAGCATTAACTGGAACAAGTTCCATCGGATTTTCCCTCAGGCGCTGCCGCAAGCGCTCCACAAAATCTGCGTCATGCGTGCGCGCACTCAATTGGTTCGAACGCAACACATCACCCAGCACGTGATAAACATCCCATTGGGCACGCGCCACGCTGCTTGTCTTCAGGTCTGCCAGCACCTGAGCAAACTGATCGCCATGAAGTTGCCCATCGACAAGCGCGGACACCTGCTCTGCGGTCTTGACAGATTGATCAGCCATGCATCCCCTTCATTTCACATTGTTCTCTAAAGCCAAAAATCCTACCCACCCTGGTCTGGCGGCATTCATACGTCACCAACGCTTGCCGGTTTGTTTTTCCAACATTGGCTTCAACTTGGCAGACACCGCTTCACGCGCCCGAAATATCCGTGAACGCACCGTACCCATCGGACAATTCATCAGTTCCGCAATATCTTCGTAACTCATGCCATCAATCTCACGCAAGGTAAGTGCCTGTTTTAAGTCAACTGGCAAAGCCTCCATCGCCGCATTGACCGCCAATGCAATTTCTTTAGCCGCCAGCACCGACTCGGGAGTCTCATAGGTGATTGACTCGTTTCGCGCGTAAAAAGTTTCATCCTCATCGTCACTGGACTGCAGTGCAGCCTGTGTGATGGTGGGATCACGCTTGAGTTCCAAAAGAAATTTCTTGGCAGTATTTACTGCAATGCGATACAGCCAGGTGTAAAACTGTGCGTCGCCACGAAACTGGTGCAAGGCACGGTAAGCCCGAATGAACGTCTCCTGAGCAATATCCTCCACTAAGTCGACATCGCGGACCATGCGGCCGATCAGGCGTTCGACGCGACGTTGGTACTTGATGACCAATAGCTCGAACGCTCCCTGGTCACCCGCCACCGCCCGCGCGACCAACAGCGCGTCGCTGTTATCGGCAATAGGCGGCGCAACAGGTGGGGTTTCAGGGGTGGTCATGGCACACGCGTGGCAAGCGGGTTGTCTGCTATATCTGCCAAAGGTGCATCTGCACGCTTGGCAAGGCAGTAAATCGCCCGGCGCAAGGCCATCCACCGGGAAGGACTGGATGCACGGTCAAGCCAAACCCAAGCGACACCCCTGTCTTCAGCCATTTGCAACCTCAGCAGCAAGGCTGACTGGAGGTCAAGCACAGTCTCAGGCAACACCCGCACAGACCGCGCACCCACCGCCCAGTGCCAGGCCACACCATCCCAGGAAATGCTGCCAGTGGACGTGTGCCACCAGGACCACATGACCGAAGCGGAGATCGCCACACATGAACCGGCTGCCGTCCAATGCCGCCAGTTCAGACGATCAGAACCAATGCTCCAGATGGCGACTGCAAAACACCCCAAACCGGCCAGCAAGACAAGTAACCCGCCTTGCAAAGGCGAACGCCCCACCGGGAAACTGACGGCTGGGGCGTTATGCACGGCGGAGACCAGTGACTGCAACAGTCGGCCGGTGCCAGGCAGATATCAAGGTGCGCGCTTGAACACCAATGACCCGTTGGTGCCGCCAAAACCGAAATTGTTTTTGACCGCCACATCCATTTTCATGTCACGGGCTGCGTTGGCACAGTAGTCAAGGTCACACTCTGGGTCCTGGTTGAAAATATTCATGGTGGGCGGGCTCTTTTGATGGTGCAGCGACAACACGGTCACCACCGACTCCAAGCCACCAGCACCCCCCAACAAATGCCCTGTCATGGACTTGGTGGAGTTCACCACCACCTTTTTTGCACGGTCGCCGAGGGCCGCCTTGATGGCGTTGGACTCATTGATGTCGCCCAAGGGTGTCGAGGTGCCGTGGGCATTGACGTAATCCACCTGATCGGTGTTGACTCCTGCGTTACGCAAGGCACTGACAATTGCACGGCGCGGGCCATCCATGTTGGGTGCGGTCATGTGCCCCGCATCGGCACTCATGCCAAAGCCAGCCAACTCGGCGTAAATTTTCGCGCCACGGGCTTTGGCGTGTTCGTACTCTTCCAACACCATAACGCCAGCACCCTCCCCCAAAACAAAACCGTCACGATCCCTGTCCCAGGGACGCGACGCTGTCGCGGGGTCATCATTGCGAGTGCTCAGGGCGCGCATGGAAGCAAAACCACCAACACCCAAAACCGACACCGACGCCTCAGAGCCACCGGCAACCACTACGTCAGCGTCACCGTACTCGATCATGCGCCCGGCCTGACCAATGCAATGCAAACCAGTGGTGCAGGCGGTCACGATCGCCAGGTTTGGCCCCTTGAAACCAAACCGGATGGACACATGTCCGGCAATCATGTTGATGATGGTGGATGGTACAAAAAAAGGCGAAATTCGGCGAGCGCCACGTTCCACAAACTCCGTGTGAACGTTTTCGATCATCGGCAGACCGCCAATGCCCGAACCGATCACGCAACCAATGCGTGTGGCCAGTTCTTCGCTCAAGGCCCCACCTGTGGGAAGCCCTGAATCCACCACTGCCTGAGCGGCAGCCGCCACCCCATAATGGATGAAGGTGTCCATGGTGCGTGCTTCTTTGGCACTCATGTACGACTCGATGTCAAAGCCCTTGACCTCCGCTGCAATTTTGCAATTGAAGGTGGACGCATCAAACTTGGTGATCAAGCCAACACCCGACTGGCCAGCGAGCAAATTGGCCCAAGTGGTATCGACCGTGTTTCCCACGGGACTGACACAACCCAAACCGGTAACAACGACACGACGACGAGACATAGGGATCAACAGTCAGTGGTTTGTCTGTAATAAGTTGCGCCCATGGAGTGGGCGCAACTGCGAATGAGGTGCTCAGTGAAACGGGACTACGACAACCCAGCAATGCTTCACTGACGCTTGCGGTTCTCTCAGGCCGAACCGCAGGAAAAAAGCTTAGGCCTTCTGGTGGGTATTGGCGTAATCAATGGCGTTTTGCACCGTGGTGATCTTTTCAGCATCTTCGTCCGGGATTTCAATGCCAAACTCATCTTCAAGTGCCATCACCAGTTCAACTGTGTCGAGAGAATCAGCACCCAGATCAGCCACAAAGGCCTTTTCATTGGTGACTTGAGACTCTTCAACACCGAGTTGTTCGGCAATGATTTTTTTAACGCGTGCTTCAATATCGCTCATGGATTCCCTCTGAGGGTTGTAAAAAGATTTGTGATTTTAGCCGGGCTTGGAAAGCATCCATGAACCCGACTCCGAACTTGCAAAATAAGCCTGTTTATATACGAGAACGCTTACATGTACATGCCGCCATTGACATGCAATTCCTGCCCTGTGACATAGGACGCCTGGGGCGATGCCAAGTAGGCAACCGCGTGGGCAATGTCAGACGGTTTGCCCAGATGCCCAAGTGGAATTTGTGACAACAATGCTTTTTGCTGCGCATCGGCCAAATGTGCCGTCATGTCGGTTTCAATGAAACCGGGGGCGACACAGTTGACGGTGATGTTGCGCGAACCCAGTTCACGTGCCAGCGCACGTGTCATGCCCGCCACGCCCGCCTTGGCCGCAGCATAGTTGACTTGCCCCGCGTTGCCCGAGGCACCCACCACAGATGTGATGCTGATGATGCGGCCATAACGCTGCTTCATCATGGTGCGCATCACCGCGCGGCTCATGCGAAACACCGCCTTCAGGTTGGTGTCAAGCACCGCATCCCACTCATCGTCTTTCATGCGCATAGCCAGGTTGTCACGCGTGATGCCGGCGTTGTTCACCAAAATATGCAAGCCACCATGGGCCTTGACCACACTGTCAATCAGCGCATCCACGCCTGCGGCATCATTCACATCAAGGGCCATGCCACTGCAACCGGGATAAGCCGACAGGGCCTGCGACAGTTTCGCTGCACCGTCTTCGGTGGTGGCCGTGCCCACCACCTTCAAGCCCCGCTTGGCCAACTCCAGCGCAATCGCAGCGCCAATGCCGCGCGAGGCCCCGGTCACCAAGGCCACTTGGCCTTCAAACTTGATCTCACTCATGTGTTTATGCTTCCAGAACAAATGTTTTGACGTCAGTCAGGCTAGCCACGTCCAGCAGGGCCAAGCCTTGCATCTCAGGGTTGATGCGTTTGGTCATGCCGGCAAGCACCTTGCCAGGACCGCACTCTACCAAGGTCGGCAACCCACGTGCAGCCATGGCTTGCACACACTCCACCCAACGTACCGGGCCAAAGGCTTGACGGTACAGCGCATCACGAATTCTGGTTGCATCTGACTCAACAGCGACATCAATGTTGTTGACGACGTCAATTTGTGGTGAGGCAAACGCTGTGTCATCGAGCTTGGCTTTGAGCTTGAGCGCGGCTGGCTTCATCAAACTCGAGTGAAACGGGGCCGACACCGGCAAGGGCAAGGCACGCTTTGCGCCCATCGCCTTGAGCGCAACACAAGCTTGTTCAACGGCTGCCTTGGAGCCTGCGATCACCGTTTGACCAGGGTCATTAAAATTGACCGCCTCCACAATCTCGACGGATTGTTGACCGAAAGAAGCCGTGACCTCGGCACAGCCAACGATGACTCTAGCTGCATCCAGACCCAAAATCGCCGCCATGGCGCCTTGCCCGACTGGCACCGCTTCTTGCATGGCCTGCGCCCGAAAACGCACCAAAGGCGCCGCCTGAGTTAGCGTCATCACGCCTGCCGCCACCAAAGCCGAATACTCACCCAAGGAATGCCCGGCCACCGCCTGCGGGGCCACACCCACCTCGACCATCCAGACACGGTAAGCCGCCACGCCCGCTGCCAGCATGACCGGCTGGGTGTTGGTGGTGAGTGCCAGTGCTTCTTTGGGGCCTTCCTTGATCAAGCGGCCAATGTCTTCGCCCAGCGCCTCAGAAGCCTCGGCGAGCGTCTGACGAACTTGCACATGGTCACCCCAGCCATCAAGCATGGCTACGGACTGCGACCCCTGGCCCGGAAAAACAAAAGCAAACGGTTTCATATTTTAAATAAATATATATTAAATAAGGTTCAATCCCTTATAGGTAATGCGTTAGTAGCTACAAGTTAAGCAGCACCGCACCCCATGTAAAGCCACCACCTACAGCCTCCAGCAACAGCGTTTGGCCAGGTTTTATCTGGCCGCTGCGCACGGCACTGTCAAGTGCCAGTGGCACCGACGCCGCCGAGGTGTTGCCATGCTGATCCACCGTGACCACCACTTTGTTCATTGGCAACTTGAGTTTGCGTGCCGTGCTTTGCATGATGCGGATATTGGCCTGGTGCGGAATCAGCCAATCAATGTCGGCAGCTTGTTTGCCAGCCTTGGCCAGCACCGCGCGGGCCGCCTCATCGAGCACGCCCACTGCCAGCTTGAACACAGCCTGGCCATCCATGCGCAACATCGGGTCACCCAGCACCTGCCCGCCGCTGACGTGCCCAGGCACACACAAAATATCGCTGTAATGACCGTCGGCATGGATGTCCGTTGCCAAAATGCCAGGTGTATCGGACGCCTCCAGTACCACCGCACCGGCACCGTCACCAAACAACACACACGTCGTGCGGTCCTTGAAATCCATCAGGCGCGAAAACACTTCCGCGCCGACCACCAGCGCTTTTTTGGCCGTGCCCGAGCGAATCAGCGAATCTGCCAATGTGAGCGCGTAGACAAATCCACTGCAGACCGCCTGCACATCAAACGCCGGACCACCCTTGGCACCCAGTTTGCTCTGCAAAATACAGGCGGTGGAAGGAAACACCATGTCAGGTGTCGAGGTGCCCACTATGATCAGGTCAATGTCCCGGGCATCGACACCAGCTGCGGCCAACGCATGGCGTGAGGCGATCAGCGCCAGGTCACTGCTGTAAACACCTGCGTCGACAAAGTGCCTGGCTCGAATGCCGGTTCGCTCAACAATCCAGTCATCGCTGGATTCCACCCCTTGCGCAGCCAACTCGGCCACCAGGTCAGCATTGGTCAAGCGGCGCGGTGGCAGATGACTGCCAGTGCCAGTGATACGGGAATAAATGTTCATGACTTAGACGGTAACGGCCGATTCCGGCTTGACTGACACTGCAGAATCGCCCAAAAGTGGCGCTGCATGTGCAATCCTGACCCGAACCCGATCCAGCAAATTATTTCGGGCTGCATCATACGCCCGACCCAGGGCATAACCAAACGCCAGCTCGTCGGCAGAACCGTGGCTCTTGAACACCAGACCGCGCAAGCCCAGCAATGCGCCACCGTTGTAACGCCGATGATCCATGCGCTTTTTAAGTGCAGATATCACCGGGTAAGCGGTCAATGCGGCCACTTTGGTGAAAATGTTGCGAGAAAATTCTCTTTTAAGAAAATCAACAATCATGCCGGCCAGGCCTTCGCTGGCCTTGAGTGCAACATTGCCGACAAATCCGTCACACACCACGATGTCAGCTGTACCTTTGAAAATGTCGTTGCCTTCGACATTGCCATAAAAATTCAGATCACCGGATTTACCCGCAGCACGCAACAATTCACCTGCTTTTTTGATCACTTCATTGCCCTTGATGGCTTCTTCACCAATGTTGAGCAATCCAACTGTGGGGTTTTCTTCGCCACTTAGCACCGACACCAGGGCGGAACCCATCACGGCAAATTGCAGCAGATGCTCGGCGGTGCAGTCCACATTGGCACCCATGTCCAACACCGTGGTGGCTGAGCCTTTGGCATTCGGAATTTGCCCGGCAATGGCAGGACGATCAATACCATCGAGTGTTTTCAGAAGATAGCGGGAAATCGCCATCAAAGCACCAGTATTGCCGGCAGATACCGCTGCTTGTGCAAGCCCCTCTTTCACTTGCACAATCGCTACACGCATCGACGAGTCTTTTTTGCGGCGCAGTGCGACTTCCAGCGGGTCATCCATGGTGACCACTTCGCTTGCCACGACCACCTTGGCGCGCGCATGTGAATAACCCGCCATGCTTTGAGGCAAACCCACCAGAATCAACTGCACATCCGCATGTTGATCTAGAAAACGTGTGCATGCAGGCAAGGTGACACGCGGACCGTGGTCACCGCCCATGCAGTCGACAGCAATAGTGATCATGAATAACAGGTCGCCCAACAAACAAGGAAGACAAGTCCGACAAATACCGGACCAAACTATCAAACCCAGAAAAGCAAAAGCCCGGGGCTACACGCTTGGTAGCCCCGGGCCTTGGGTGTTTGGCTGAATTTAGGCTTCAGATTTGCTCTTGAGCACCTGACGGCCACGGTAAAAACCGTTCGGGCTGATGTGGTGACGCAAATGGGTTTCACCAGTGGTCGCTTCGACAGCGATACCAGGAACAACCAAAGCATTGTGTGAGCGGTGCATACCGCGTTTTGAAGGTGACTTCTTGTTTTGTTGGACGGCCATGTTCCGCTCCTTAAGGCTGTGGACTGCCGCAAAAGCAGCAACCGGGGATTGTTAAAAAGCGCACATCAACCATGCGCAAAGACATCAGAGTATAACCGACCTCAGCGAGTTCTCAAACCGTCACTTTTTCTCGGGTGCGATTTGAAGTGGTGTGTGCTTCAATTGGGTCTTGGCTGACATCACTGTGGTGGGTGAATCAGTCGGGCGATGCGCTTTGCTACGTGTCCCCCGTCCGCTGCGCGGTCTCCTC
>Ga0136636_10000660_pt1 | contig 18471 bp, 19 predicted proteins | sample AntDrymUQ8522106_2_FD_104653 | JGI IMG/M metagenome (GOLD analysis project Ga0136636, IMG submission 104653) | Polar desert sand microbial communities from Dry Valleys, Antarctica - metaG UQ852 (21.06) | ecosystem: Environmental > Terrestrial > Soil > Desert | place: Antarctica: Dry Valley... | reverse complement strand
CTGTCGGTCAGGATCGGGCGGTCCCAGCCCGAAAATTTGTGCAATCCGCCCAGCCGCGCGACGCGTTCCGCGCCGGGCCGCAGCATGAGGTGATAGGTATTGCCAAGAATAATGTCAGCACCGGTTGCGCGTACTTCCGCTGGGCGCATTGCCTTGACGGTAGCGGCGGTGCCCACCGGCATGAACGCGGGCGTGCGAATGTCGCCGCGCAACATCTGAATGCTGCCGGTGCGGGCCTTGCCATCGGTGGCAGAAATGGAAAACTGGAATCGCGTGGTCATGGAGGGGGCTTTAGGGACTGACAACCGATTTGTCATTCCCGCCTTCGTTCGCACTTGATCTCACGGTATCTCGACTAAGCTTGATGCGAACAGTGCTTGAGGCTTCGTAAGTCGATAAACACAAATTACCCTTTCAACCTCCGCCGCACCGTCCCATATAGGTTGGATGACTTACACAGACCCACGCGGATATCTCTACCAACCCGGCCTTCTTGACCCCGACGCGGCGCAGCGCATTACGCGCGATGCGCTGAAGGCCTGCGATGATGGGGAGCTGTATCTCCAGTACAGCGCGACCGAGAGTTTCGGCTTTGATGATGGACGTCTGAAGATGGCGGATTATTCGACGGGGTCGGGCTTTGGCTTGCGCGGCGTGTCGGGCGAGATGACCGGGTTCAGCCACGCCAATGACATGAGCGAATCTGCGATCCGGCGCGCTGGTGAAACGCTGAAGCTGCTGGATCCGGCCAAAGACCAGCCTGCACCGCCGCCGCGCAAGAACAACCGGCATTTGTACACCGATGGCAACCCGCTTGAGCTGGTGCCGTTCGCGCAAAAGGTTGCTCTCTGCCAGCAGATCGACGCCGCTGCCCGCGCGCGTGATCCGCGTGTGGCGCAAGTCAGCGTCAGCCTTTCGGCCAGTTGGAGTGTAATCGAAATCGTCCGCGCCGATGGCTTTGTCGCAACCGATGTGAGGCCGTTGGTGCGCCTCAATGTCGGCATTGTCGCGCAAGATGGCGAACGCCGCGAAACCGGAAGCTATGGGTTTGGCGGGCGTTATCTTTACGACAAATTGTTTGAAGAACATGAGTGGGAACATGCGATTGACGTCGCTTTAGCGCAGGCGCTAACGAATTTGCGCTCGGTCGCAGCGCCGGCGGGCGAAATGACCGTGTTGCTTGGACCCGGCTGGCCTGGCGTGTTGTTGCACGAGGCTGTTGGCCATGGCCTTGAAGGCGATTTCAACCGCAAGGGCAGCAGTGCCTTTTCCGGCAAGATCGGTCAGCGCGTCGCGGCGCCCGGGGTCACGGTCGTCGACGACGGCACGATACAGAACCGGCGCGGGTCGCTGTCAATTGATGATGAAGGCACGCCGACGCAGGAAAATGTCCTGATCGAAGACGGCATCTTGCGCGCCTATATGCAGGACCGGATGAATGCCCGCCTGATGGGTGTCGAGCCCACCGGCAATGGCCGCCGCGAAAGCTTCGCCCATACGCCGATGCCGCGAATGACCAACACCTTCATGCGCAGCGGCAATGACGATCCTGCCGAACTTTTGAGCCGCGTGAAAAACGGCATCTTCGCCAAAAGCTTTGGCGGCGGGCAAGTGGACATCGTGTCGGGCAAATTCGTGTTCAGTTGCACCGAGGCGTATCTGGTCAAGGACGGCAAGCTTGGCGACCCGATCAAGGGCGCGACGTTGATCGGCGACGGCCCGACCGTGTTGAACAAGGTCATCGGCCTTGGCAACGACATGGCGCTTGATGAAGGTGTCGGCGTATGCGGCAAGGCGGGGCAAAGCCTGCCAGCAGGCGTCGGCCAACCGACGACATTGGTCAGCGCGCTGACAGTAGGTGGCACGGCAGGCTGATGAACGACGAAGAAGACGAGGACGTCGAAATAAAGATGCCGCCCGCCGACTGGGCGGCGATATTGCTGCGTTTCTGGTTTGAAGAGCATGCAGATGCCGACTGGTTTGGCGGTGGCCCGGACTTCGATCAAGCCGTCACCGACAACTTTGCCGGGTGGCGCGAGGCGCTGCGCAGCCAGTCGGTGGACGCCTTTACCAAAGATGCGGACACGGCGCTGGCGGCGATCATCCTGTTCGATCAGGTCCCGCGCAATGCTTTTCGCGGTGATGCCGAAACCTTTGCGACCGACCACATAGCGCTTGCCATTGCCCGCGAAAGTGTCGCGCGCGGTCTGGATGCCGGACTTGGCAAGAACGAACGCCTGTTTCTCTATCTGCCTTTCGAACATAGCGAAGATGAAGCTGACCAGCGTGAATCCGTGCGGCTCATCAGCGCACTGGGTGACCAGAGGCTGACGCAATTTGCGCTGGACCATCAGGCGATGATTGAAAGGTTCGGACGCTTTCCCCACCGCAACGCCGTGCTGGGCCGCCGTGACCGCGGAGGCGAGGCGGAAGCCGTGGCTGCGGGCCATAAATGGTAACGCTTGCTTAGCCTTTTCAACAGGCATATGCTTGCATCATAAGAAGAAGCAGGTCGCTCATCCGCCGGAATTTGGATTTCCGGATTATGAGGAGATTTGACCATGCGAAATGCGCTTCGATTTGCGTCCCTTGCCGCCATAACCGCCGTCATTGCGACCGTTCCCGGTTCTGCCCAGAAAACCACTGGTCCAAAGGCGACCTATGCCATGGATGTGTCGACCATGTCCGGCTTTGGCATGGGGGCAATTATGGGCGGCGGCTTGGGCAGTCTGCTTGGCGGCGGCAAAACCGACAATTACCTGCTTGACCTGCGCCTGACGTCGACGACGCCCGCGCCGCAGCAACCGGAGCGCGCGGATCATTTCTTCCTGCCAATCGCCAAAATGGGGAAATCTGTCCCGCTCATCGGCGACTCCCCCGAAAAACCATCCAAGCCGGAACGCCGTGAAGATAATATGCCGATGGAAAAGCCAAAGGGACGGTTGCTGATGTTCTGGGGCTGCCATGTGAACGCGCCCAAGGGCCAGCCCTTCACTATCGATTTTGCCAAAATGCCGACGGCGCAAATGCCTGCAAATATGCCAGCGCAGATGCGGGGTTATCAGGATGCAATGGCCAACGCTCGCGATACCAACGCGGCATGGTGGCCAAATGGGCAAAGCGGAAAGCAACCGCGTTCGGGTGCGTCGCTGCGCGGCGAACACCGCATCGCAAGCGTGTTCACACCCGAAATCAAATTTGCAGTGGTCAATGATTTTATGGCCTCGCTACAAGTAACCCCGTCGGATCAGGGTGCGGCGATCAACCTGAACTGGAATGCAGTGCCCACCGCGACGGGCTATGCCGCATGGGCGATGGGCGGCATGGAGCGTGCGGGCAGTGGCGGGGATATGGTTATGTGGACATCGGCCAGTAATCGCGATTCAGGAGTTGGGATGGACTGGCTTTCTCCTGCCGAAGTGATGCGACAGATCGCCGCCAAAAATGTGATGCCGCCATCGCATACCAATTGCGCAATTCCGGCGGAAGCCAAAGCGGCGGCAGGCGGAATGATGTTCGGCGGCATGAATGCCTTTGGTCCTGAAGAGAATTTTGCCTTTCCGCCAAAACCGGCTGATCCGAAGCTTGCATGGAATATCGACTGGACGGCAAAAGTCCGCTTCCGCGCGTTCAGCAGTTTCATGACCGGAATGGGTGATATGGGCAGCATGGGCGCCGCGCAGGATCGCGCCGAGGATCCGCGTCCAAAGAAGAAATGCAAGGGGCCGTTGGGCATTCCGATACCCGGCACGACCTGTTAGGTTGCGCTTGTCCGGTTAATGCGTCAAAACCGGCGCATGTCCGATTTCACCGATACGCTAACCGACAAACAGATTCAGATGATCGGCAAGCAGCCGGTGTTCTTTGTCGCAACTGCAGCGGCCGACGGGCGGATTAACCTTTCGCCCAAGGGCTATGACTCGTTCCGCGTGCTGTCACCATCCCGTGTGGCCTACGTCGATTTGGGCGGGTCAGGCAATGAAACGCACGCGCATCTGGCGGCCGACGGACGTATCACGATCATGTTCTGTGACTTTGACCGGCCAGCTTTGATCTTGCGCATCTATGGCACGGGCAGTGCGATTTTGCCGCAGGACACAGAGTGGGAGGCGCTGTCCGCGCACTTCACCATACTGCCCGGGACACGGCAGATATTCCTGATTGATGTCGAGAACGTTCAGGGCAGTTGCGGTTGGGGCGTGCCGTTCATGGCGTTCGAACGCGAGCGCGACACGCTGATCAAATATCACGCGCAATCAGACCCGGTGGCCTGGGTGGCCAAAACGAAAAAGCGTACACGCAGCATCGATGGTTTGCCTACACGCGCGACCGACCGGTTTTTCGGACCAGCGAATTAACGGCATGACAATTTTATGAGCCACGCGATCAAGGTTGCGACCTATAATATCCGCAAAGCGGTGGGGCTCGACCAGCGCCGCAATCCGGCGCGCATCTTGTCGGTGCTCAATGAAATCGACGCTGATATCGTTGCGCTGCAAGAGGTCGATCGCCGTTTTGGCGCGCGGGTCAGCGCTATACCTTTGGCGATGTTGGAGGCGGATTCGCCTTATGTGCCGGTGCCGCTGAACTTTCGCCCCGCTGCGATTGGCTGGCACGGCAATGCGATTTTGATCCGCAAAGGGATTGAGGTCCGCCATGCCCAGCCCATCGATATGCCAACGTTGGAACCACGCGGCGCTGTGATGGCGGAGCTTTCAGTGGACGGGCATGCGCTGCGTGTCATTGGCGTGCATCTTGATCTGTCGGGCCTGTGGCGGCGCAAGCAAATCCGCGCGTTGCTCGCCGCGATTGATGCCAGTCCGCGCTATATGCCCACGGTGATGATGGGCGACTTCAACCAATGGTCGGATAAAGGCGCGCTGAGCGAGCTTGCCTTTCACCATCACCGGTTGGTGCAGACACCGAAAAGCTTCCACACCTCCCGCCCAGTGGCGTGTCTCGACCGCATCATCGTCAGCCATGAGGTGAAGGTCACTGCTGCCGATTGCCATATTTCGCCTTTGTCGAAACAGGCGTCGGACCACCTCCCGTTATGGGCGACAATGCAGATAGGCTAAGTGCCTAAATATTAGGCAGCACAATAGGCATGATTAAATATTAGGCATTTCTTGCGTAACTATTGCGGTCCTATATTCTGCAAATATTAAAATATGAACCCTTTTGCGTGCTTTACAATTTCTGGCACGGCGTTTGCATATTGCACTGCACAACCAACGGGGGTGTGCATGAAATATATTATTGCCGTTATTAAACCGCACAAGCTTGATCCGGTGCGTGAAGCGCTCACGGCGCTTGGCGTGTCGGGCATGACCGTCACCGAGGTCAAAGGCTTTGGCCGGCAAAAGGGCCAGACCGAAATCTATCGCGGTGCCGAATATGAAACCAACATGGTGCCGAAGGTGAAGATCGAAATTGCCTGCGCATCCGATCAGGCACCTGCTGTCATCGAGGCTATACAGCATGCCGCCGAAACCGGCGCCATTGGTGATGGCAAAATCTTCGAATTCGAACTCGCTGGTGCGTTACGCATCCGCACCGGCGACACCAACGAAACCGCGCTTTGACGCGATCATATCAAGCTAGGGGAACCAGATAATGTCAAAGACACTGAAATTTCTAGGCGCAGCGGGGGCGACATTGTTCGCTGCTTTGCCTGCCTTTGCGCAGGAGGCTGTGGAAAAGGCAGCCGACGGCGCGGCGGCGGCTGGTGCTGCCGTGGCTGACGTTGCGGCCACCGTTGCTGTTGCGGAGGGCCCGATCAAGGGGCCGACGGTCGAACAAATGGCTGGCATGGTCGACAAGGGCGACACCACCTGGATGCTGATCAGTTCAGCCCTCGTGTTGCTGATGTCCATTCCGGCATTGGCGTTGTTCTACGGCGGGTTGGTGCGCACAAAGAATATGCTCAGCCTGTTGATGCAGGTGTTCATGATCGTGTCGGTCGCAGCGCTTGTTTGGGTGACTTATGGCTACAGCCTTGCCTTCACCAGCGGGAATGCCTTCATCGGCGGCTTCTCCAAGATGTTCCTTCAAGGGGTGGATGCGACAACCTATGCCGCGACATTCAGCAACAACGTCTACATCCCCGAATATGCCTTTGTGGTGTTCCAGATGACCTTTGCCTGCATTACGCCAGCGTTGATCGTCGGGGCATTTGCAGAGCGGATCAAGTTCACGCCGTTGATGATCTTCACGGTACTGTGGCTGACCTTCGCATATTTCCCCATTGCGCATATGGTTTGGTATTGGGCAGGACCAGATTTCCTCGTCGATGCACCAACCGATATGGGCCTGTTGTGGGGCTGGGGCGCGCTTGATTTTGCTGGCGGCACCGTTGTCCACATCAACGCTGGTATTGCTGGCCTCGTCGGCTGCCTCATCGTCGGCAAGCGCGTCGGCCATGGCAAGGAAGCAACTCCCCCGCATTCGATGACAATGACAATGATCGGCGCGTCACTTCTGTGGGTGGGCTGGTTCGGCTTTAACGCTGGCTCCAATCTGGAAGCCAATGGCCTTGCGGCTCTGGCATTCATCAACACCTTTGTCGCAACGGCTGCTGCCGCAGTGGCATGGTGCCTGATTGAACAGTTCCACCATGGCAAGCCTTCGTTGCTTGGCGCTGTCACTGGCGCGGTTGCGGGCCTTGTCGCCATTACGCCAGCCAGCGGATTTGCGGCGCCAATGACGTCCATCCTGCTTGGATTTACCGCATCGGGCCTATGCTATGTCTTTGTCGCTTATGTGAAGAACAAGCTTGGCTATGACGACACGCTTGACGTCTTTGGCGTGCACGGCATTGGCGGTATCGTCGGCGCGATCGGCACTGGCATTGTTGCTGACCCGGCCTTGGGCGGCCAGGGCTGGTTTGACTACACCGTGTTCCCTGCGGTTCCCGGCGAGTATGACATGGCCGGGCAAGTGATGACCCAGATCTGGGCGGTTGGCACTACAGTCATCTGGACAGGCGTCGTCTCGGCGATCTTGTTCTACGCGCTGAAATACACCACTGGCCTTCGTCCAGTTGAAGATGCCGAACGTGAAGGCCTCGACCTCACCGAACACGGCGAACGCGCTTATAACTACTGACTTTCAAAGCTTGGCGGCGGGGCGTTCTCTCCTCTCCTTTTTCGCCCCGCCGCCTCCCGATGTTCCTCCCGCGAACATCCAACTCATGGCCCGGACCCGAGATGGTTCGGGCCTTTTTTATGGGCGCAATTGAGGGTGCAGGCGGTGCCTGTGGCGGAGAGATCCGCCCCGTTCGTTATGGACGGCCTCGGGGTCTTTAGGAACCTTCACCCCCAAGGAATGCAGCCTAGCCAAGATTAAGGCGACTCCTGGAATTAGACTGATTGAACAATCGAGCCTTAATCAAAAAACACCATCAGCTGGAAGCAGCACCAGCGCTTCCGCGTCGGCCGTCCCTTTTTGTGTGTTTGGAAACGCGCTTGCGGTTTTGTTGGAAAATACGTGGCGCGTGTTGGAAATGATGCGGCTGCGGATGTGAAATGCATACATCCGACGGAATCGTGGATCCGCAGGCGTGCAGAGCACAACTTCAACCCCCGACCGCCATCCTGATTTCAACCTACCCGTCGTCATCCTGAACTTGTATCAGGATAACAGGCGGCGCTTGTTCGTCATCCTGAAACAAGTTCAGGATGACGAAAGTGGAGGAATTCGTTCAGGAGAACAACCGCTGATCGCTGAGACTGCTCAGGCGACCTTGGAATCCACGCCCAAAATTAATGGATCGGCAGCCCTGCCCACATTGACGGTCGTCCGCGCAATGCTTGGAGTCGTGGATGACTTATGACGGAACTTGCCTTCGATCTGGCCGCCGGGTGCAATGGTCAGGTTGCTGTACACAACATCGCCCATGATGCGGGCGGTGGATTCGATGACAAGGTCATTGGCCTCAATCGAGCCTTCGACATGGCCGGATAATTTGGCGGACTCTGCAGTAACTTTGCCCGCGATCATGCTGCCTTCGCCCTGCACAAGATTGCCGCAGGTAACGTCGCCTTGCACCTTGCCGTCGATATGAAGGTCGACTCGCGCGGCCAAATTGCCAACGATTTCGACGTCCGATGCGATGATCGAAAATGTATGACCAGAATTATTGCGCACGCTTGTGTTATTCCTTTGCGGCAGAGTCGGCACGGTTTCCGGCGACGGTTTGGACTTTGAGAACATCAGGATTTGCCTCCAAAAACTTGCGCGGGTTGATTGCCTGACCATTCAGGCGAACCTCGAAATGCAGGTGGCTGCCGGTGGAACGACCCGTGCTGCCCATCCGCCCGATTTGAACGCCGCGTTCAACCATCTGGCCCGCCCTTACATTCATGCCCGACAAATGCGCATAACGCGTCAGCAAGCCATTGGCATGCCGAATTTCGACTGTGTTACCATAGCCGCCATTGAAACCAGCCAAAGCCACCTTGCCATCGGCTGCTGCCAGAATTGGCGTGCCAACGGGGCCTTTAAAATCTAACCCGGCATGCATCGCGCCAGCCCCTGTAAACGGATCGCTTCGATATCCAAATCCGCTCGACATCATCATATACGCAGCGGGCATCGACGTCGGGATCGCGGCCAAGGCACGCTCCATGGCGTCCATCCGGCCAAGCGAGGCGGCGAGTTTCAGGAAGCGCGGATCGCGGACGTCCTTTTGGACGCTCCCGAAAAACGGTTCGAACAGACCACCCTGCGCGTTGCGCGCCTGGCGGGCCAATAACTCGGGGTTCAGGCCAAACTGGCGGATGGCTGCTTCGGCCTTTGACGTTCGCGCCTGTGCCACTTTAGTCATTTTTTCTGCAAAACGAATTTGCCGCGCCTCAATGCGAGCAAGGCCAGCGGCCTCTGGCACCATCGCACTGATGGTTTTGACGGCCTTTTCTACCTGGCTTGTTTCGGTTGCTGAAGGCGCTTGGGCATCCGCCTCGGTCAGTTCGCCGAGATACTGGTCGCCAAGGCTTTCGAGCATCTGCTGCCGACGTTCCAGATCCTTTGTTACTTCGTCGATGGAACCGCGATAGCTTGCAACGCGTTCTTCAGCGGATTCGACTTTCGCTTCTTGCGCAGTCAACGCGACGCGCTGCGCAGTGACAGTGATTTGATTGATCGCCATGCCAAGCGTCACCACCAACCAGACGCCCATGACGGACGCAAGGGTGCCGACAGCGCGGCGTTGCACTTGAGCAGATATCTTCAAAAACCGGACTTGGCCATTAGCCCGCATGAAAAATTCGCGGTCAATAAACCATCCAGCGATCCGGTTTCTCCAACCGGACATTCTGGTCTTAAGCGACACGACCCACCCCGTTATAAATTTCTGGCATGAGCGTAGCAGACGAAATCCACCCTTGCGAATCGCCAGACGCGGACTCGTGACGAGTTGGGCGCATTGCACGATGAGCTGTGGAAAACGTTATCAAATTGTCACCCGGTGCCGCCCCGCTGCCAGTATTTAGTCAAAAAAGATCAGCAAAATCCCTTAAATACAAATACTTCCTCCCGATTCGCTTTTGTTCCATACGAGATGGTTGCTAATTTAGTGGATCACTTCCCCTTTTGCCGGCACTTCTCTACGAGTTGCAGATGATGACAGATAACGACACATTGATGACGGTGATGGCGGCCAATGCGCGTGCGGCGGCACGACAATTGGCGGGCGCGGATAATGCAATCAAGGCGGCGGCGTTGACAGCCGCTGCGGCTGCTTTGCGCGATGGCATGGCTGATATTCTCGCGGCGAATGCCAATGATGTGGACGCTGCGACTGCGTCGGGGATTTCACCTGCAATGCTTGACCGGCTGAAGCTGGATGAAGCGCGCATATCAGCGATGGCGTCGGCGGTCGAACAGGTTGCGGCGCTTGACGATCCCGTCGGGCAAATCATCGACAGCCGCACACGGCCAAATGGCCTGGTCATGGAGCGCGTCCGCGTGCCGGTCGGCGTGCTTGGCATCATCTATGAAAGCCGGCCCAATGTGACTGCGGATGCAGCAGCTTTAGGGTTGCGCTCGGGCAATGCCGTCATCCTACGCGGCGGCAGTGAGGCGGTGCACAGCAACCGCGCGATCCACGCGGCGATGGTACGCGGCGTGACTCAGGCTGGCTTGCCCGCTGACGCCATTCAATTAGTCCCTACACAGGACCGCGCGGTGGTCGGCGCGATGCTCCGCGCGCAAGGGGCGATCGACATGATCATCCCGCGTGGAGGCAAATCATTGGTCGCCCGCGTTCAGGATGAGGCTCGCGTTCCCGTGCTCGCGCATCTCGACGGGATTTGCCACAGCTATGTTCATAAGGACGCTGACCCAGACATGGCGCAAGCTTTGGTCGTCAACGCAAAGATGCGGCGCACTGGCATTTGCGGGGCGACAGAGACGTTGCTGATTGATCAGGACTATCCCGCCCCCGCCGCCTTGATTTCTGCGCTGCTGGATGCTGGCTGCGAAGTGCGGGCGGATGATATGCTCATGGAACTCGATGCGCGGACCGTTTCTGCCGACGCCGATGACTGGGACACCGAATATCTCGACTCGGTCATTTCGGCCTGCGTCGTGTCCGGCTTGGACGAGGCGATGGCGCATATTGCCCGCCATGGTTCACACCATACCGACGCGATTATCACGCAAGATGCCGCCGCTGCGGCGAGCTTTTTGGCTGAGGTCGACAGCGCAATCGTCATGCACAATGCCTCCACCCAATTTGCCGATGGCGGAGAATTCGGCTTGGGTGCGGAGATCGGCATTGCCACTGGCCGCCTGCACGCACGTGGCCCCGTCGCGCTTGAGGGGTTGACGACCTATAAATGGATTGTGCGCGGGCAGGGCCAGACACGCCCTTGAAAAGAGTTACGCCCTTGAAAACCGTTGGCCTCATGGGCGGATCCTTCAATCCCGCGCATGGCGGGCACCGTGCGATCAGCCTGTTCGCGATGGATTCGCTTGGGCTTGATGAATTCTGGTGGATGGTCTCGCCGGGCAACCCGTTGAAACCCAAATCTGACATGGCACCATTGCCCTCGCGCATGGCATCGGCAAAGGCACAGGCCAAGCGCACGCCGATTAAAGTCACGGCCATCGAACGCGAACTTGGCACGGTGTATACAGCGGAAACGCTGGCTAAATTGGTGGCGCGATATCCTAAAACGCGCTTCATCTGGATCATGGGTGCGGACAATTTGGTTCAATTTCATCATTGGCGGCGGTGGCGCAAGATTGCGCAGTTGATGCCGATTGCAGTTATCGCCAGACCCGGCTATAACCCTCGCGTCGTTGCGGGTCCCGCAATGGCCTGGTTCAGACGGTTTGTCCGGCGTCCGGACCAGCGTCATCACTGGATGAAATGGAGTACGCCAGCGCTTGTCTTTTTGCGCTTTCGTCCAGATCCGCGTTCGGCCACCGCTCTTCGGCGTGCCGACCCATATTGGTTTCGCCGATATAAGGAACATGGAACGCGTGACGGCGTTACCCGAAATATTGTGCTTTAAGGAGCCATCTTGATCGATTCTGTATCCGTTCCTACCCCGACCGCAAAGTCCAAGGAACCCACTTTGACCCCCGACGCGCTGCACGCGTTGATTCTCCAGTCGCTTGATGACGATCAGGCACAAGAGGTGGTCACCATTCCGCTTGAAGGCAAAAGCAACATTGCCGACCACATGGTCGTCGCTTCCGGGCGTTCGTCGCGCCAAGTGGCGTCGATGGCACAAAAGCTTGCCGAGCGGATCAAAAAGGCCGGACGTCATGCCCGCATCGAAGGTCTGCCTTCCGCTGACTGGGTGCTGATCGATGCCGAAGATGTCATTGTGCATCTGTTCCGTCCCGAAGTGCGCAGCTTCTACAACCTGGAACGCATGTGGGCCTTTGGCGACGCGCCCGAAGTCGCGTCGCAATAAGACCGGTCGCCCGCGCCGATGGCGATGCGCCTGCACATCATCGCGCGCGGCAAGATTGGCCGTTCCCCTGAATCGGAGCTGGTCGATCGCTATCTGAAACGGATCAACTGGCCGACGCGGCATAGCGAACTGCCAGATCGGGGCGGGGAGCTTCCGGCTTCTGACTCCCCGCACAAAACAATCATGATGGATGAAAAGGGCGAGCAGCTCAGTTCGGTTGAACTGGCGCGCTTGCTTGAACGCTGGCGCGACGATGGCGTGCGCGAAGTCCGCTTCCTGATTGGTGCAGCCGATGGCTTTGATGATACCGCCCGTGCTGGCGCCGACAAGCTCATTGCCTTTGGCAAGGCGACTTGGCCGCATTTGATGGCGCGCGCGATGCTCGCCGAACAATTGTTTCGCGCCACATCGATCATTGCCAACCACCCCTATCATCGTGAAGGGTAGGGGGATGCGCTTCTGGCTCACCCTCGCAACATTGACTTTGGCCCCATTGGCCATTGCTGGCGGCCTAATGGCGCAGGACGCTGTTTCCGACGACGCGCAGCAACGGGCGTTCCGCGCGGCGAAAGAACGTGCATTGCGCGCGGAACAGCGCAGCGAATTGCTCCGGCAAGAGGCAAGCAACGCCGACAGTGCAACCGACCGCTTCATTGCCCAACGCGCGGTGCTGTCTGCGGAAATTGACGCGGCAGAGGCGCAGATTGATACGGCCGTGGCGCGCTTTGCCATTATCTCGCGCCGGCAAAATGCACAGCAGTCGCAGTTGAATGCGCAAAGCGAACCAGTCTTGCGCCTCAACGCTGCGCTTCAGCAAATGGCGGGGAAGCCAACTTATTTGCTCATGATGCAACCGGGGCAGCGTGAGGATTATATCCACCTGCGCGCCGTCATGGCGACGGTGCAGCCTGCGATTATGCGGCAAACCAGCGCGTTGCGTCAGCAGATTGCAACGCAAAACGAGTTGCAAGCGCAGGAAGTATCTGCGTTGAAATCCTTGCGCGATGCCCGCAGCCGGTTGAAAAGCCGTCAGGCGGCTTTGGCAAAGCTGGAGGGTGGTGCGAGCGGAAGCACAGGCGCTTTGTCCGCCAATGCCGCCATCGCCTTTGAACAAGCCATCGCCCAGGGCGAACAAGCACGGGACATTGTCGGACGCATCGATAACCAGCGTCTGAGCGCAGCCAAAGCGTCAGAGCTAGCGACCTTGGACGGTCCGTTCATGCGCCCCGGTCGTGCGGACCCGAAACGATTAGGCGAGAACGCTTATATCCTGCCTGCGGCAGGCAGTATCGTGACGGGTTTCAGCGAACTCACCGACACTGGCTATCGGGAACGTGGCATGCGGCTGGCGGTGGCGCAGCAGGCGCGCATCATCGCACCAGCGGCGGGCACAGTAACCTTTGCCGGGCGCTATCGCAGCTATGGCCAGATCGTCATTATCGAACATGGCAAAGGGTGGAGTAGCCTCATTACCAATCTCGATTCGGTGCAAGTCGCCAAAGGGCAGAAAATCGACCAAGGCAGCCTGCTTGGCCGAGCGGGAAAAGACGCGCCTGAAATTGGTATCGAACTGCGCAAAAATGGTCGGTTCATGGACATTGCGGCGTTATTGGGTTAAAACTGCAATTCCCATTCTGGCCCCCTTGTCGAGGCAGAGACAGGGTTCGTGGTAAACTTGCTTTCACCTTAGGTTAAGGCGAGATATAGCAGCGATGACATGATGAAATGGAAACTGTCTATGAAGAACCGTTTGCTGCCCTCAACCCTTGCCATTGTTGTCGCGCTTGCTGTGCCCGGTACCGTACTTGTTGCGCAAAACATGCAGCAACAGCAATTGCAGGCGCAGCAAATTGAGGATCTCGACGAATTTCTCGCCGTCTATCGCAAGGTCAAATCGAGCTATGTTGACAAGGTTGACGACAAGAAATTAATGGAAGGCGCGATTCAAGGGATGCTGGCAAGCCTTGATCCCCATAGCGGTTTCCTTGATCGATCCGATTTCAGTTCGCTGCAAACGCAGATCGATGGAGAATATGGCGGCCTTGGGCTGTCTGTCACGCTTGAAGATGAAGCGGTGAAGGTCATCGCGCCGACAAAAGATACCCCCGCCGACAAGGCTGGAATCAAGTCCGGTGATTTCATCACGCATCTGGATGGCAAGTTGATTGTTGGTGGCACGCTCGATGAAGCGGTCGAGGCCATGCGCGGTGCGCCGGGTACGACCATCAAGCTCTCCATCTTCCGCCCTGGCCGTGATGCGCCATTTGACGTGACGCTGACGCGGGCGATCATCGACCTGAAACCGGTGCAATGGGAAGTGAAAGACCGAATCGGCGTTATTTCCGTGACCGGCTTTTCCGAAAAAACGGGTTCCGACGTGGTCGCGGCGGTTGCCGGTATCAAAAAAACATTGGGCGGCAACCCGCTTGGCTACATCATTGACCTGCGGTCGAACCCCGGCGGAATCCTGGATGAGGCCGTGGCTGTCTCCGATGCGTTTTTAACCAAGGGTGAGATTGTGTCCGAACGTGGACGCGATCCACGCAATGTTGACCGCTGGTGGGCCGAGCGTGCCGTTCCCGGTGACGTAACTGGCGGCGCGCCGATCATCGTGTTGGTAGACGCAGGTTCGGCCTCCGCATCCGAAATCGTTGCGGGCGCGTTGCAGGACCATCATCGCGGCCTAGTGATGGGTGAGCGCAGCTTCGGCAAGGGATCGGTGCAAAACGTCCTCCCCTTGACGCGCGATACCGGCCTTCGCCTGACGGTTGCGCGCTACCATTTGCCATCGGGTCGATCGGTGCAGGAGGGCGGCATTAAGCCTGACATCCGTGTTCCGCAATTGACCGACCCCGATTACAAAAGCCGGGTGTCGATCCGCGAATCCGACCTGCGACGTCACTTGGTTAATGAACTGAAAGACGACACGAAGGATCTGGAACAGGATATCATTGACGATCCTCGCTTTGCCATGACCGCCGAACAGTTGAAGGCAAAGGGTATTGAAGATTTCCAATTGCACTACGCCATGGAAACGCTTCAGCGCCTTGGGCCCCGGACAATGAAGCTCGCGGAAAAGCCGGTAAAGGGCAAAGCGCAGAATTGATCGTAGCTGGGTTATGACACCGAAATTTGACAAGGCCCATTGGCTGGCACTTTTGCTACCTGCTGCGTTGTTGGCGGGGGCTTATGTGTCGCAATATGTCGGCGGCCTGTTTCCATGTGAAATGTGCTGGTGGCAGCGTTATCCGCATTTTGCGGCTGTCGCGATTGCGCTGATTGCCTTTGGCGTCGGCAATGCTGGATACCGCAAGGCCCTGGTCGCTTTGGCCGCACTGGCAATTGCCACAAGCGGCATCATTGGCGGATTTCACGCTGGCGTCGAATATGGCTATTGGGAAGGGCTCACCGCGTGCACTGCAACGATTTCAGGCAGCGGCGATGATTTGCTCAAGTCTATTATGAACGCGCCTCTGGTGCGCTGCGACGTGGCGCCATGGACTTTGTTTGGCATTTCGCTCGCAGGATACAATTTTCTCTTGTCGTTCGGCGGCGCAATGCTCATCTTGGCAATGATATGGCGCAACAAGAAAATCTGAAAACCTCCGATCAGCGGAAATTGGCAATCGAACGCATGATCCGCGTGAATCAAGCGGGCGAATTTGGCGCGAAACGCATTTACGCAGGGCAGCTTGCAGTGATGGGTGATCGCACCCCCGCCGCGCGCAGTATTGCGCATATGGCCGAGCAGGAGGAACGCCACCTCAGTGCCTTTGACAAGATGATGGCCGAACGCGGCGTGCGCCCTACAGCCTTGCACCCAATCTGGAATGCCGCCGGCTTCGCGCTTGGCGCTGTATCTGCCGCGATCAGCCCGGAAGCTGCAATGGCCTGCACCGTAGCTGTTGAGACCGAGATTGACCGCCATTATAGCGAGCAACTGGCCGAAATTGGAGACAGCGATCCCGAATTGTCGGCAATGATTGCAGATTTCCAAGCCGACGAATTGGAGCATAAGGCAACCGCCTTGGCCGAAGGTGCTGAGCGTGCCTTTGGCTATCCAGTGATGAGCGCCTTGGTCCGCATGGGGTGCCGCACCGCCATCGCCGTGTCGAAACATATCTAAGCTTAATGGCGCATTCAGCCAGCACCATTCAAACGCAGGCTAACACATATTTGGAGATGATCCCGTGAAAGCAGTGGCCAGAATTTCGCTCGCCAGCATCGCATTGGTGCTTTCGGTTCAGGCGTCGGCACAGGACGCTCCGGCCTCCGAGCCCGTTGATGAAAAAATCAATCAGTTGATTATCTACGGCGACGATAAATGCCCAGAAAGTACGGGCGATGAAATCGTCGTTTGCGCACGGATGGGCGAGGCGGATCGCTATCGCATCCCCACGAATTTGCGCGGCGATCCCAATGACCCGCGGAACCAGGCAATGTCCGAGCGGATCAAGTCTTACGAATACGTAGGCGCAAGCGGCACAATGAGCTGCTCGCCATCGGGCGCTGGTGGTCTTACCGGCTGCGGCCTTGCTGAGATTAACAAGGCTTATGCCGAAAAGGCGCATGACCCCGGCATCACCTTTGGTCGCTTGATTGCTGCCGAACGCGCCAAGCGGATGGCGGGCATTGATGCCGAAGCTGCCGAGGTTGAGGAACGCGTGGTGGAATTCGAAAAAGGCCGCGCCGAGCGCGAAGCCAAGTTGCAAGCCGAACTGGAAGCAAAAGAAGCGGCTGGCGCTGAGGCCGAGCCGCTTCCTGAGCCTAAATAAGCCTATTTAAGCTTTCGCTTTTTCTGCCGCGACCCAGTCGTTGATTTGCTGCTCAAGTACATCCAGCGGCACGGACCCTTGCCCAAGCACTGCGTCATGGAATGCGGCCAGATCAAATTTTGATCCGAGTTCCTTGGTCGCCATGGTCCGCAATTCGCGGATCTTGAGTTCACCCAATTTGTAGGCAAGCGCCTGACCCGGCCAGCTGATGTAGCGGTTCACCTCTGCTTCGATATTCGCGGCGGACAGCGCACTGTTGTCCGTCATGAAGACGATGGCCTGCTGCTTGCTCCAACCCTTGGCATGAATGCCGGTATCGACGACAAGTCGGCATGCGCGCCACATTTCGTAGGACAATCGGCCCATATCCTTGGCAGGCGTGTCATACAGACCCATCTCAATACCCAACCGCTCGGAATATAGCCCCCAGCCCTCGGTAAACGCGGTGAACGAAGCGCCATATTTGCGGAAGTCGGACAAGGGCAGCTCCTGCTGCAACGCGATCTGGTGATGATGCCCCGGCACGGCCTCATGCACGGAAAGCGCTGGAACCTCCCAAAATGGGCGCTGGTTCAGCTTCGATGTGTTGACATAATAGGTGCCGGAAATCCCGATTTCGGGCGATCCAGGATTATAATATGCCGTCGTCGTTCCCTCCGCAGTTTCGGCCGGAATTTCCCTTATGCCATAAGGCAGACGGGGCAAGCGACCGAACAGGCTTGGCATCTTTCCGTCGATGATCTTGGTCACCCGTGCGACTTTTTCCATGAGCTCTTCGGGCGTCTTGGCATAATATTGTTGGTCGGTTCGCAGATGCTCAATGAACGCTTCGCGGCTTGGGTAGCCTGCTTTTTTTGCGACCTCGACCATCTCGACGCGAATGCGCGCAACTTCGCTGAGGCCAATCTGGTGGATCTGCTCTGCGGTCAAATCTGTGGTGGTCTCTTCACGGATGCGGAATGCGTAATATGCCGCCCCATTGGGCTGAGCCGAAATGCCGGGGGCCTTGGCGCAGGCTGGCTTGTAGCTTGCGGTATACCACGCCAGCTGCTTGTTCAGCGCCGGGTGGATGACATTGCGGATGGTCGCCTCGGCATTGGCCGCCAGCCCTGCAAAGTCTGCCTCCGAAATGCTTTCAGGGCGTTTTGCCGTATAAGGGCTGAAGAAACGCGACTGGCGAACGTCCGATGCGATCAAGCCGCTGACGGTGCCTTCAAACCCCGTTAGTGTTTCGCAAGGTTGTGTGAATTTACCTTTGATCGCGACATTGGCGACTGCGATATTCTCGTCATTGACTCGGCCATATTGCGCAAGCCGCGCATTGTAGCTTTCGAAATCCTTCGTGGTCTTGAACGGCAAATTCCGCGACATGCTGGCAATCTGCTGATGCCAACTCGAATAGGTCGTGAAGTTGATGGCGCGCTGCCCGAATTGATTGCCTTGTATGGTCGAAACCAGCGACCGCCTCAATATGCCGGCCTCCACTTTTGACGCTGCATCCAGTGCATTTGCCGGAATGGAATCGAGACGGGTGAGAAACCTCGCAGCATCGGCGGCCCTGCGATCCTGCGTGGCCAGTGTATAATCGCCAAGTTCATTAGCATAATCATTCACACCGAGCATGCTGGCGTAAACGGGTTGTTCTTTTAATGTATAGGCCCAGACCTCATCCACCAAGGCGGTGAGGTCTTTGTTGGCATCGGCATGGGCAGGCACCGATAGCGCAAACAACGACCCGGCGATTAATAGGTTACGCATAAATAGGGCTT
>Ga0136636_10000658_pt1 | contig 18480 bp, 16 predicted proteins | sample AntDrymUQ8522106_2_FD_104653 | JGI IMG/M metagenome (GOLD analysis project Ga0136636, IMG submission 104653) | Polar desert sand microbial communities from Dry Valleys, Antarctica - metaG UQ852 (21.06) | ecosystem: Environmental > Terrestrial > Soil > Desert | place: Antarctica: Dry Valley... | reverse complement strand
TGTACCACTATTCAAATGGTAGTGGCTTTGAAAGCTTTAGAAAATCTTTCGCATATCAAACGCGTTCACGTGGCAACCTATCAGGCTGCTAGTGGTGCAGGTGCAGCTGCGATGGACGAATTAGAATTACAATACAAACAAGTTTTGGCCGGCGAAGAAGCTACAGTTAGTAAATTTGCTTATCAATTGGCTTATAACGTAATTCCACAAATTGATGTATTTACCGACAATGGTTATACAAAAGAGGAAATGAAAATGTACCACGAAACGCGCAAAATAATGCATTCTGATGTAGAAGTTAGCGCAATGTGTGTACGTGTGCCTGCTTTACGCGCTCACTCAGAAAGCGTTTGGGTTGAAACTGAAAAAGTAATCTCGGTAGAAGAAGCTCGTGCAGCATTTGAAGCAGCTCCTGGCGTAGAACTTATCGACAATCCAGCAGAGAAAAAATACCCAATGCCATTGTTTTTGTCGGGCAAAGATCCGGTTCACATAGGACGTATCCGTAAAGATATTTCTAATCCTAACGGAATTACTTTCTGGTGCGTTAGCGATCAAATTAAAAAAGGGGCAGCACTAAATGCAGTGCAAATTGCTGAATACCTGATTGCAGAGAAAAATATCTGATCAGAGAGAAATATCTAATAAAAAAGCTGACTTTGAAATTATTCAAAGTCAGCTTTTTTATGTTTAAGGATAATAAAAACAATTGAGGATAGAAAATAAAATCGGGTCGGATTGACAAGCAACCGACCCGAAATAACAAACAAAACTACTAACGTTAAAAGGTTTAGAAATTCTTTTTAGACTGTACGCAAATTAAAAAAAATACATCTACAAGCTTAGCAATGAAGAAAACAAACAAGTTAAGGCTAAATAAATCACAATACCAACATCTTCAATTACAACTGTATAGATAAAATCATAATTCAAAACTTCTCATTCATAAATAAATGGATAAATTTGAATTTCGTGAACAGCTATTTATCGTTACAAAACTAATTGTTTCTGCACAGACTAGGGTCATATTTGATGGGACAAATTGTAGACATTTACTTTAAAAACGCTAATATTCAACTGATTTTAGGAAAAATATGAATTGAAATCGAAAATTGATTTGAAAATATTTAATTAATACAACTGTTAAAGCCCATAAAATAGGTAGCATAATAAAGGCATTAAAAAGCAAAAAAAATTTATACTCCAACTATTTATGGGACAAAATGAGGACAAAAGAAAAAATATATTTACTTTTGTACCAACAAATACAAATTTAGTGAGTAAATATATGACGATATTCTACAAATTAAATAGCACTAAACTAGCTCTGAAACAACTAATTATACTGTTACTGATGCTTCTTGGACATACTGCGGCAAGTGCGAAGTACGTAAATAATGGGATACTACGATTAAAATCAAACAACGAACTGAATGAGAAAATAATTGATCTCTCAGGAAACTGGCAATTCTATTATGGCAAACACTTGTCAGCCACACAAATGCAGCATATTCCTGCCAACGATAAACAGTATATCAAAACTCCTTCCTCGTGGAATAGCAAGCTCTATAAAGGTAAAATACTGCCAACATACGGCATTGGCACCTATTATCTCAAAATTGTGCTTAATAAATGTCCCAAAAGCAAAGATATCAACTATGGATTTAAGATTGGAAATATTATCGCGTCTTACAAACTATGGATAAATGGGAAATTGGTGAGCAAAGCCGGCAATGCAAGCATCACTCGGAGCGATTATAAACCTACCTACCTACCGCAAACTTGCTTTTTTCAATCAGAAAGTGATACATTGGACGTGGTACTGCATGTGAGTAATTTCTCAGACCCTGTTTATGCAGGAGTCTGGCAAAAAATATACTTCGGTGAGAATAAAAGAATAGTACATCTTGATTGGGTAAGAAACTCTCTCACCTTTTTTATTCTCAGTGCATTTATATTGTTATTTCTATATCAGTTTACCCTGAGTTTTATTCAAAAAGAAGAAAAATCGCATCGAGTTATAGCCATTCTATCTCTCTTCTCCTTCGTTAAGCTATTAGTTGATGGAGATGTTTCGGTTTATAATTTTTTTCCCGATCTCAGTTTCACGCTATACTATAGATTATGGATGTTGGCCTTTCTCATTATCCCTATCGCACTTCGATTGACAAAAATTGCCTACCCGTCGGAAGTAAATAAGAGGATAGAATGGATATTTTATTCGTTCTACGCAGCAATGACAGTTGTCGTTATTTTCTTTAATATACACTTCGTACTTACGCATTTAATCATTGTGGCTTACGCTACATTTATTTGCAGTATATACATGTTCTATGTATTATTAAGAGCTATTCGGAAAGGAAGAAAGTATTCAATTATTTCATTCATCGCATTTACAGTGATGATAGCATTTATTTTAAACGACCTTGCATTTCTGACGTATCAATTTACCTACGGTTATCTCTCACATATAGGTATATTTATCTATATCATCATACAATCAATGACAGTTACTTTAAAATTTGCAGCCTCGCATAAAAAAGTAATTATCTTATCAAACGAATTGTTAGATACAAACAGGAATCTAGAAACTTTAGTTGAAGGAAGAACCAAAGATCTAAATGATGCAAATAATGAACTAGCAAGCTTGAACAAACAAAAAGATTTCCTCATATCAACAATTTCGCACGATTTGATGGGCTTTTTTAACACACTGGTTACTTTCACCAAACAGCTCTCGAAAGATAACACCTTATCCGAAAAACAACATAAAACGTTGCACAAATTGTATCAAACATCAAACAAAGGTTTCTTGATGTTAGACAACATACTATCCTGGGCTAAGATTCAAATTAACAATGAGGCAGAGCTAAAACCAATAGAGAAGTTAAGCTACATTGTAGATGAAAATTTATACTTATTTGCGGAGCAGATTGAAAGCAAAGAGTTGGTAACCGAAGTGAAGATAAATAACGAATACACTTTCACATGCGATATTGGAAATTTAAATACAATCATCCGAAATTTATTATCTAATGCAATTAAATTTAACCAGAATTATGGAAAAATTACCCTCACCAACCAACTTATCAATAATCGGGTGCAAATAATAATTCATGATGACGGAATTGGGATGACATACAATGAATTAGCAAACGTATTTGATTCCGAGAAAACAAAAAAGAGAACTGGAACAGCCGGTGAAAACGGAAGTGGTTTAGGTCTGATGATTGTAAAAGAATTAGTAAAAAATAACAACGGTACGATTAATTGCAGTAGCCAAATAAACAATGGAACGAGTTTCATTGTTGAATTTCCAAGCTTGATAAATAAATAATTTGGGCATTTAAATAACACACCAGATGAAAAAGATATTGATAATTGACGATGAACAGGACTCTATAGCAGTTTTCGAATTACTGCTCACGAATCTGAATTACCAAGTAGAAAGCGTATCTAATCCACTTTATGCCATCGAGATGATTAAAACTACTAAGCCAGACTTAATTATTTTAGATTGGCTAATGCCTGAAATGGAAGGAATTGAAGTGCTGGGAAAGATAAAAAACGATCCGGAAATAAGCGAAATTCCTGTAATTATATCTTCAGGAATACGCACAGAATCTGCCAATCTGCACACAGCACTTTGGCTGGGTGCCATAGATTTGCTAAAAAAACCTATTGATGAAATAGAATTAGAAGCCAGAGTTGCAGCAGCCATAAAGCTATATGATTATCATAGAGACTCTAAAAAAATGCAGCTTGAAATACATGCTAAAGAGATACAAATTGAACAAAAAAAAGCATTGTTTTATCAAAACGAATTGAACAAAAAAAATCGTGAGATGTTAGTTTCAGCTGTAAGCATTTTTCAGAATAAAAAATTGGTATCAATCTTAAAATCAGAAATTTTCAGTGAAATTGGTGAACTAAGCGAAGAACATAAATCATTGGTGGTAAAAGTTCTCGATAGATATGAAAATATGTCTAGCTCCATAAACTGGGATATGTTTGAAAAAAGATTTACAGAGTTAGACGATAATTTTTATACTAATTTAATTTCTGAATTCCCAAGCCTAAGTAACGGAGAACAAAGACTTTGCGCATTTTTCAAACTAGGTCTCTCAACCAAAGAAATAGCCATCATCAATTACTCAAGCTACGAAGCTATTCGTAAAGCAGTTTATAGAATTAGAAAAAAATTAAATCAAAGCGAGAAAGTAGATCTAAATTTGTTCTTTCAAGAGTTTTAATATCAGTATTACACCCAACAAAGTAAAAAACAAACTGATAAAAAATTCAAAACAATACTTCAAAACAGTTGATAAACTAAGCAAAACAAGAGTATGTGCCTACAATTAAGTAACTTTGCTGGTTGAAATAAGATAGCTAATTAGAGGTAAGGTGTGTTAAATAATAATTAAATAAATAAATTACAATATAAAATGGATTTTAAGTACGATGTCATCGTCATTGGCGCAGGTCATGCGGGGTGTGAGGCAGCAACAGCAGCTGCCAATATGGGTTCCAAAACCTTACTCATAACTATGGATATGAATAAAATTGGACAAATGAGTTGTAATCCAGCTGTTGGTGGGATTGCTAAAGGGCAAATAGTCCGTGAAATCGATGCTTTGGGTGGTCATATGGGAATTGTAACAGACCGTAGTGCCATACAATTTCGCATGTTGAATCGCTCAAAAGGACCGGCTATGTGGAGCCCTCGTTCGCAAAGTGATCGTCATGAATTTATACAACAATGGATAAAGACCGTTTCAAACACTAATAATTTAAATATTTGGCAAGATACAGTAAAGGAATTGGTTATTGAAAACGGAACGATAGTAGGATTAAAGTCGGCACTTGGTGTTACTTTCAAAGCAAAATCTGTCGTTCTCACCGCAGGAACTTTCCTAAGCGGTCTTCTTCATATTGGCAAAAACCAGCAAATAGGTGGAAGAATATCTGAACCTGCATCGTTTGGTTTGACAGAACAACTCCAATCCATCGGCTTTTCTACCGACAGAATGAAGACAGGAACCCCTTGTAGAATTGATGGACGAAGCATAGATTTTTCGAAATTGACCGAACAAGAGGGGGAAAATGATTTTCACAAGTTCTCATTTCTCGAAGAATCGAAACGAGAATTGAAACAAATGAGCTGTTGGATTACCAATACAAACGAAAAAACTCATGATGAAATCAGAAAAGGAATTGAATTTTCACCTCTTTTCAACGGACAAATTCAGAGTATTGGACCTCGCTACTGTCCAAGTATTGAAACAAAAATCGTAACTTTCGCAGACAAATTATCTCACCAACTGTTTTTAGAACCCGAAGGAGTGGATTCTCAAGAGTTTTATATCAATGGTTTTTCATCATCACTCCCACTTCAAACACAAATTAAAGCAATTCAAACGATAGTTGGACTTGAAAACGCGCAACTTTATCGTCCTGGATATGCAATTGAATACGATTTTTTTGATCCAACGCAGCTAAAACACACCTTGGAAACAAAGCGAATCAAAAACCTTTTCTTTGCCGGACAGATAAACGGAACCACCGGATATGAAGAAGCAGGCGGACAAGGATTGATTGCAGGTATCAACGCACACATAAATTGTTACGGTGGAAACGGATTTACACTGGGTAGAAACGAAGCATATATTGGTGTTCTCATCGACGATTTAGTGACCAAAGGGGTGGACGAGCCTTACCGAATGTTTACCTCTCGAGCAGAATATCGCCTACTTTTGCGTCAGGATGATGCAGATGTACGTCTAACAGAAAAGGGTTATGCAATCGGATTAGCCACAAAAAACCGTTTTGATCAACTTAAAAACAAGAAAAATGTACAGGAAAAACTAACCAGTTTTATCAAAAACACATCTATAAAACCAAACGACATAAACGATTTTCTTGTTACGCGCAATTCATCGGAACTAAAACATGGCTGTAAATTGTCCGATTTAGTGCTTCGTCCACAACTAGGCATTGCCGATTTGGCAAAAGCAGTTCCAGCTCTACGAGCCGAAATTAATTCAATTCAATCGAAAACTGAAGAAATAATTGAAGCAACTGAAGTTCTTTTAAAATACGAAGGCTATATAATTCGAGAAAAATTAATTGCAGAAAAACTTCAGAGACTTGAAAATATAAACATTCATGGGCGAATTGACTATGCTTCGGTTCAATCATTATCTACAGAGGCGCGTCAAAAGCTCGCTAAAATAGACCCCGAAACCATTGGACAAGCAAGCAGAATTCCGGGCATTTCGCCAAGCGATGTAAACATTATTCTTGTTTTGTTGGGGAGATAAGTGTGGAAATAGCAGTAATACAGGCATTTCATCAATAATTGTTCCACGTGGAACAATCAACTCAAATAATAAATGTTCCACGTGGAACGTGCAGAATGCGCATATGAAAATAGAAAAAGCTTTGAAAGATATGATTGATTCACTCCCGGATAAGCCGGGGGTTTACCAATATTTTAATCCATCCGAAGAGATAATATATGTAGGAAAAGCCAAAAATTTAAAAAAAAGAGTTAGTTCCTATTTCAACAAAATTCATGAGCAAGGCAAAACAAATGTGCTTGTAAAGAACATTGCTTCTCTAAAATATATAGTTGTAGAAAATGAAGAAGATGCGCTGCTTCTTGAAAATAATTTGATCAAGGAGTATCAACCCCGCTACAATGTTCTATTGAAAGATGGTAAAACTTATCCAAGTATCTGCATTACCAACGAACCATTTCCAAGAATTTTCAAAACAAGAAATATTTACAAAAATGGTGGTACCTATTTCGGCCCATACAGTTCGAACTATACCATAAATTCAATTCTAGAAATTGTACACAACCTCTACCCTATACGAACTTGTAAGTTGATTTTGACAAAAGAAAATATCAAGGCCAATAAATTTAAAGTGTGCCTACAGTATCACATAAAAAAATGCAAAGGTGGTTGCGAAGGAAAAGAAACTGAAGAAGAGTATCTAAAAACAATTGAACAAGTACGGCAAATAATACAAGGGGATGCAAATGAAATAAGTAAGATTCTTTTAAATCAAATGCAACAACTGGCTTCGGAATATAAATTTGAAGATGCTCATTTAATCAAACAAAAATATGAACTTATAGAAAACTATAAATCGAAATCAATTATATCGAATACGGTTTTGGAAAACACCGATGTATTTGCTTACGATGAAAACGAAAATTCTGCATTTATAAATATTCTCCGTATTTCGAAAGGTTCAATTATTCAAGGTTACACTATAGAGTATAAAAAAAGACTTGAAGAAGACAAAGAAGAAATATTGGCTATGGCAATAGTAGAATTGCGAGATCGCTTTAAAAGTAATTCCAAAGAAATAATTGTTCCATTTGAAATTAATTACACTATAAAAGGAGCAACTATAAATATCCCTCAAAGAGGAGATAGAAAAAAATTATTAGATCTATCGCTTCAAAATGTTCGACAATACAAAATGGACAAACTGAAGCATGCCGAGAAATTAAATCCAAATCAACGAAGTATTCAATTACTTAAAAATATTCAGGAGAAATTGCAAATGGATAAGCCTCCAATGACAATTGAATGTTTTGATAACTCAAATATTTCCGGTACAAATGCTGTAGCTGCTTGTGTAGTCTTCAAAAAAGGGAAACCATCAAAAAAGGACTATCGCAAGTACAATATCAGAACTGTGATTGGATCAGATGATTATGCTTCAATGAAAGAAGTGGTAAGGAGAAGATACAGCAGAGCGTTAAATGAAGAAACTCCCCTACCCGACTTGATAATTGCCGACGGTGGAATAGGCCAAATGGAAGTGATAAGGCAAGTAGTAGAAGATGAGTTAAAAATCAAAATACCAATTGCGGGTCTAGCAAAAGATAGCAAACATAACACGCGTGAATTGCTTTTCGGATTTCCGCCAAAAGAGATAGGATTAAAACCAACTGATCAACTATTTAAATTATTGGCATCGATGCAAGACGAGGTGCACAGATTTGCCATCACCTTCCATCGTGATAAAAGAAGTAAAGTTCAAATTGCATCTGAACTAGATAGCATACCCGGAATAGGCGATAAAACGAAAAAAGACCTTATAAAACACTACAAAAGCGTAAAGCGAATTAAAAATGCTACACTGCTTGATCTACAAGAAGTAGTGTCAAATAGCAGAGCATCAATTATTTATAATTACTTCAACCCGAATTAAATTCGCTGAGATTTAGATATTACAGAAGATTCGTATCTTTGTAAGGAATTAGAGCCCTCTCAAAGCATCAATTTGAAATTGGAAACATAAAAAAATACAAAGATTAAAAATATATTTGAAAAAAAATGCTAACAATAAATTCTATAGAAGAAATTCGCGAAACAGCAAAAAAATTCATCGACGAAATAGGCGAAAAAAAAATATTTGCATTTAACGGAAAAATGGGTGCGGGTAAAACTACATTCATAAAAGCCATTTGCGAAACCATGGGTGTCAAAGAAACTATTAACTCACCTACATTTTCAATAGTGAATGAGTACGAAGCAGCCGATGGTCGCATTATCTTTCATTTCGATTGCTATCGAATTAACAAAATTCAAGAGGCACTTGATTTAGGAGCGGAAGAATATTTATACAGTGGAAATTTATGCTTTATCGAGTGGTCGGAAAATATAGCTCCTATCTTACCCGATTCTTTGGTAAATGTTGATATAGTAGAAATAGAAAATGGAGGCCGACAGATTACAATTCATTAGAATTATTGATAAATCAAAAAAAGAAAATGAAACAAAAGTAGAAAAGCTCGATTATGGAGCAAGTGAAGGCCTCGAGAAAGCAAAGCCGAGATGAGGAAATTCAAAGACATGGAAAATCGATAAATTATCGAAAGGTTATGATGAGTAAAAAAAAGTATAACCGAAAAAAAAGCAAGGCAGACGATGAAGTTCTGCCTTATTTTTTTGTACAAATTCTAAATAACAAAACTGGAATGCTAATATAATAAAACATAGATAAATAGTGCAGTTAACTTAATGAAGAATATAACTTTGTGTTATGCTTAGCGTGTGAATAATTCAAAGAAAAAATTAGGCAATGCAATATTAATAGGCTTACAATGAAAATAGGCTGAAACAAATAAATTGTAGCAGCCTATTTAGCATAAAGCGATATGGATATTACCAGATAGAAACTCTCTTTTCTGTAGCTACAAACATTTTATCACCGGGTTTTATACCAAATGCACCATACCACGACTGAATGTGCGGTAGGGCACCGTTTACGCGCCATTTACCTAATGAATGAGGGTCTGATTTGGTTTGAACTAAAATCTGCTCAGGACGAATGTTTCCAGCCCACACATTGGCATAAGAAATGAAGAAACGTTGTTCAGGAGTAAATCCTTCCAACTTTTTGAGTGGAGCATCTTTGGTAGCAGTTTTAAAAGCTTGAAATGATACTTGCAAACCACCATGATCGGCAATATTTTCTCCTAAAGTAAATTTACCATTTCCATGGACTCCCGGAGCCACCTCGATAGCATCAAAGAAATCAGCCATCACTTTTGCACGAAGGTCAAATTGTTTTTTATCATTAGCACTCCACCAGTTTTTTAAGTTACCATCTTTATCAAACTGACAACCTTGATCGTCGAAACCGTGTGTCATTTCATGACCAATAACAACGCCAATTGCACCATAATTGAAAGCATCATCAGCCTTCATATCAAAGAATGGGTATTGAAGAATACCGGCAGGGAAACAAATTTCGTTAGTAGATGGATTGTAATATGCATTCACTGTTTGAGGCGTCATCAACCATTCTGATTTATCAACCTTCTTACCCGCTTTTGCAAACATATATTCACTTTCGAAACGGTTAGCGCGTTGTATATTCGCAAAATAAGAATCTTTTTTGATATCTAATTTCGAATAATCTCTCCACTTATCCGGATAACCAATTTTTACGTAGAAAGAATTAAGTTTTTCAATTGCTTTTACTTTAGTAGAATCGCCCATCCAAGGTAAAGCCTTGATACGTTCACCAAGTGATATTTGTAAGTTCTTCACTAATTTTAACATCCTGTCCTTTGACTCTGCAGGAAAGTATTTTTTTACATACATTTGTCCAACAGCTTCACCTAGTGAACCATCAACACTACTTACAGCACGTTTCCAACGTGGTGAATGTTCTTTTTTTCCAGAAAGAGTTTTGCCGTAGAAATCGAAGTTCTGTGCATACAATGCATCACTTAAATATCCAGCTGATTCATCAATCAATTTCCATTTTAAATAAGCAATTTGAGTAGCCAAAGGTTCAGTTTCGATAATCTTACCGGCTTCAATCAAGGATTCTCTTTGTGAAACACTGACATCTTTGATGTTCTTCAATCCAAGTGCTGAAAAATACACATTCCAGTCGATAGCAGGTACTAACTTTTGCAAATTAGCTACAGACATTTTGTTGTAATTAGCATGAGGATCACGCAATTTTACCTGATCATAAGCTGCTTTAGCCAAACGAGTTTCAATAGTCATAACAGCTTCCACATTCTTTTGAGCATCGGCAGCGGTGAAACCAACAAATTGGAACATTTTAGTTACATGGATTTTGTACTTTTCACGAATCTCCTTAGTATGAGCATCATTATCTAAGTAATACTCCCGTTCACCCAAACTGATACCACCCTGATGTGTTTGTACCAAGTTATCATTACTACTCATAGCATCGGCATCGACATAAACCGAAAAATAGGGAGTTAATCCTGATAATAGTAAGTCGGGAAGTAACTTACTCAATTCAGATATTTGCTTAACAGCAGCAATTCGTGCTAAATCGGCTTTTAGTGGTGCAAAACCATCAGCATTTAACTTAGTGCTGTCCATAGCCAAATTAAATAAATCTCCAATTTTTTGCTCAACAGTACCATTGTCAGCAGATTTCGAAGAGATCTCTTCTATTAAACCTCTGAGTTGTTTACGGTTGTTTTCGGCTAGGAAATCGAAACTTCCAAAACGCGCATACTCACCAGTAAGTGGATGTTTGTCCATCCAGCCTCCACAGGCATATTTATAAAAATCGGTTTTGGGGGACATTGTAGTGTCGAGATTAGCTAAAACGATACCAGCTTGGGAGCCAACATCTTTTTTGCTATTGCAGGCAGTTGTCATAAGCGCTAGGGCAATAATGGGGATGAATAGTTTGTTCATTGTAAATGGTTTGAATATATATAAGCTGCAAAATTAAATAAATTGTTGAATAAATTATAATTATACAGAAATTAAACAGAATAAATTGTAAATTGTTTACAATCATATTATAATTCTATCATCGATGGAGAGGATACAGAATCAATAATCCTAAATAACTCATTTAAAGTATCTGCACGTAGCATGGCTATGCGTGTTTCCTTGAAGTTAGGAATTCCTTTGAAAACAGGTGTGGAAGCTAAATGCCTTCTACTATGAATAATGCCTTTCAAACGTTGATCACTAACGCTTTCAATAGGGGTTAAATCGTCAATGTCGAGCCATTTTACGGAGGAGATTATATGTTCCTTCAGAATAATCTTTTGTTCATCGAAAGTAAGAAAAGGAGTTTTATCACCAGTTTCGAAAAAACGCTTCATTTCTGCAAAAATCCATGGACGACCGATAGATGCGCGACCCACCATAACAGCATCTACACCGTAACGATCGAAGCACTCGGCAGCACGCGCGGGAGTAGTCACATCGCCATTGCCGATGATAGGAATATGCATACGTGGGTTGTTTTTTACGTCGCCAATCAGCGTCCAGTCGGCATCACCTTTGTACATTTGAGCGCGCGTACGTCCATGAATAGCTAAAGCCGCAATGCCACAATCTTGTAGTCGTTCGGCCAATTCGAAAATAACTTTACTATCCTCATCCCATCCGAGACGAGTCTTGACAGTAACAGGTAAATTTACTGCTTTTACAACAGTCGAAGTGATTTCAAGCATCTTAGGAATATCACGAAGTAGCCCTGCTCCTGCCCCTTTGCCAGCAACTTTTTTTACCGGACAACCAAAATTCAAATCGATAATTTCGGGCCTTGCATCGGCTGCTATTTGAGCTGCTTCAGCCATTGTATCAGCTTCTCGACCGTAAAGTTGTATAGCGACAGGACGTTCTTCATCGTAAATAGTCAATTTTTGCTCGGTGCGCTTCACACTGCGAATCAAAGCATCAGCCGAAATAAATTCGGTGTAAACCATATCCACCCCAAAACGTTTACATAATAAACGGAATGCCGGATCGGTTACATCTTCCATGGGAGCCAAAAAAAGTGGTTTATCTTGAAATTCTATATTTGAAATCTTCATATTTGCTTTAAAATGGAGTGCAAAGGTAGGAAATAATTTTGGCGTAAGAATAAATTTAAAATTTCTTAAGATCGGTGCTAGACAAATATAATTAGAAATTGAAGACATGATAAATGCTTCTAAATCGCTATATTTGTAAAAATATAAAATGAAAAAGCATGACTACATCATTGAATAAAAAAATTACTGTGAAGCAAAAATACACATCAAAAGAATTCTGGAAACTGATACGTGCAATGAGCTTTATTGCTCTAGGTATCATTTCGGCCAGTTTCGGTCTAAAAGGATTTCTATTGCCCAACTCTTTTATAGACGGTGGTGTAACTGGTATTTCACTTATATTAAGTGAATTGACAAATATACCTCTATCCTATTTATTAGTAGCATTAAACATTCCATTTATAATACTAGCACTTTCCACCATCAACCGTCAGTTTGCATTCAGAAGTTTAATTGCTATTGTGCTACTGGCACTAACAGTTCATTTTGTGCCGTTTCCAACCATTACCAATGACAAACTATTGATAGCCGTATTTGGAGGATTCTTCCTAGGCTTAGGTATCGGTTTGGCCATTCGTGGTGGATCTGTGATTGATGGTACTGAAATTCTGGCTGTATTTGCAGGGAGGAAAACAACCATGACCATTGCAGATGTAATTCTGGTGCTCAATGTTTGTATTTTTATGGTGGCTGCCTATGTTTTTTCTATCGAAATAGCTTTGTATGCCATCCTTACTTATTTGGCTGCTTCAAAGACGGTAGATTTTATAGTTTCAGGTATTGAGGAATATATTGGAGTTACCATCATTTCGGAACACAGCGAAGAAATAAGACTGGCCATAATTGAAAACTTAGGTAGAGGCTGCACACTCTATTACGGTAAAAAAGGATTTGCCAAAAGAGGCGAAAAACTTAAAAAAATAGATATCGTTTATACACTTATTACCCGATTGGAGCTCTCTAAATTAAAATCGGAAATAGACAAAATTGATAAAGATGCATTTGTAGTAATGCACAGTATAAAGGATGTAAAAGGTGGAATGATAAAGAAAAAACCTATGGCCTGATTAAAAATGGCTAATTGTATCGATAAAAAATAAAAAAATGCTCAACAATCAGCTAATAAGCAAAAGCATTTTCATAACAATACAATTAATTTCATTTGTTTCAACTCAGGCACAGGACAGATTATTTAATTATACTTACCATAGTGGAGTCTTAAACAAAGAACAACGGGAAATAGAAGTATGGAATACATTCCGTGCTGGTAAAAACGATTATTTTGCAAGGTTGGACAACAGGACTGAATTTGAAGTTGGTTTCCGCAAAAACCTACGAACTACTTCATGTTTGAGGATTTTTTAGTAAACACCATTTCATTCAAAGTTACAATTGATTTAGTTACCTTTGCATATGAATTCAAAACAAATTTGATGAAATATTTATTTTCTTTTTTTATGATAGCGTTTTCATTTGGCAGTATTTACTCACAGACTGTAAAATACTCTAGCGCTTGGTTTGGCCCAAATGCTAATCCAGTAGCGGAATTTACTGATGCTAGAATTCCTGAGAAAACAACGTTTAGTTTAATGGCCGATTACTATTTTGGTTATGGCGATCAGACAAAAAATGGCTATTTTAAAATAGAAATTCCCCTCCTATCCGAGCGCGTTTCGCTGAAAATATGGTCGACCGTTTTAGAAAATTACGTTACTACAGCCGATGTTATGCAAGCGCGTGGTAGCAGCACAGTTTCGGGTTCTGAAGGTGGCGATATTTATGTACAAACAAGAATTAGACTACTGAAAGAACAAACAAACCGTCCGTCTATTATACTAAACAGCACTTTAAAAACGGCTTCGGCTACAACCTATAAAACAAGACGTTACTTCGACACACCAGGCTATTATTTCGATCTGGAAGTAGGTAAATCTATTGCTACCAGCGGCAGGTTTATCAGCGAGATTCGCGGAGTAGCTAACCTTGGTTTTATGTGTTGGGAAACAACAAACAGCGCTCAGGACGATGCGCCCATTTATGGCGGTAAGCTCATCATTGGGAATCCAAGATGGAAACTGGAGAACACGCTTTCGGGCTATTGGGGTTGGATACATACCAGTACGCGATTAAATCCTGCGGGCGATTATGGCGATGCTCCTTTGGTTTATGCCACTAAACTTTCGATACTAAAGGGCAATATCGATTATTTCGCTCAATATCAATATGGAATTCGCAATTTTCCATACCATCAAATAAGAGTTGGAATAAGTTTTCCGATCAGTAAATTGACACCAAAATATTAAAATAATGCATGATTCTAAATGCATAATTCTCAATTAAATAAAAGGATGAATAGATCAGAAATTGAAATAATGGCACCTGCCGGCTCATGGGAAAGCCTTTCGGCAGCAATCAAAGCAGGTGCTGATTCGGTGTATTTTGGCATCGAAAAATTGAATATGCGCAGCAAATCGAGCAGCAATTTTACAACTGATGATTTGCGTGAAATTGTCCGTATTTGCAAAGAAAACAAGGTAAATAGTTACTTGACCGTCAACACTATTTTGTATGACGAAGACATAACCCTGATGCGCCAGATAATTGATGTGGCTAAAGAATCGGGCGTATCGGCCATTATAGCATCCGATGTTGCTGCCATGATGTATGCGTCAAGTATCGGCGTAGAGGTACATCTATCTGTGCAAACGAACATAACAAATGTTGATTCTTTGAAATTTTATGCACAGTTTGCCGATGTGGTGGTGCTGGCCCGCGAATTGAACCTAAAGCAGGTAAAAGCCATTTACGATGCCATTGAAACGGAACAAATCCGAGGTAAAAACGGAGGACTAATTCGCATAGAAATGTTCTGCCACGGGGCGCTATGTATGGCTGTTTCGGGCAAATGTTACCTGAGTCTTCACGAAAAAAACGTGTCGGCCAACCGTGGTGCTTGCAACCAAATTTGCCGCCGGAGTTATACGGTGAAGGACAAAGATTCGGAAATTGAACTGGAGATTGACAACGAGTATATCATGTCGCCTAAGGACTTGAAAACAATCGGATTTTTGGACGAAATGATAGAAGCTGGAGTACGTGTTTTCAAAATTGAAGGCCGGGCTCGCGGTGCCGAATACGTAAAAGCAGTAGTTGGTTGCTATAGCGAAGCTATCGAATCATGCCTCAACGGGAAGTTCACAGACGAAAAAAAGGCTGACTGGGACGTAAGGTTATCCAAAGTATTCAATCGTGGATTCTGGAACGGCTATTACCTCGGACAGCGCCTGGGCAAATGGAGCAGCAACTATGGTTCGGAAGCTACGCATAAAAAGATTTATGTCGGCAAATGCACCAACTTCTTTCAAAAGCTAGGTGTGGCTGAGTTTCTACTGGAAGCGCAATACCTGGAAGTAGGCAATGAAATACTGATTACCGGCGAAACAACCGGAGCTTATGAAGACGTAGTGAAAGAAATCCGCATAAAACTGCAACCAACCGATAAAGTAGAAAAAGGAACGTATTTTTCTCTGAAAACCAATGAATTAATCCGCAGGAATGATAAGTTATTCAAGATAGTTACAACAGAACATTTAATAAAAAAAGCGGAGTAATATCCCTTTTTTTATTACTATATAAAAACATAAATATTTATATAAAAAACTTTTATATATAAATTGCTGAATTATAAATATTTATAATTTATTTTTATAATTACTAAGATTAATGTATGAAAATAAAAAATAGGGTTTGTAAGTAAAAAAATAAATAGTTACTTTTGCGTAAATATTTATTAAAAAATCAATCTTATGAAAAAAATTTTAGTGGTTTTAGTACTAGGAGTAATGATGCTTAATGCAAATGCTCAAACAAACGTTATCAAATTTAATCCACTTGGATTAGCATTTGGATATGTAAATCTTTCGTATGAAAAAACATTGTCAACAAAAGCTGCTTTGCAGATCAATGCTTCGCTTACATCACTTGACTTATTGGGTACAAAGTATAGCGGCATAGGTATTGGTGTAGATTATAGACTATATTTATCACCTACAAAAGAAGCTCCAAGAGGTATGTATTTTGCTCCAGGCTTAAGTTTTAGTTCTCTTACCGTAGAAAATGGTTCTGACAAAGGGACAGGATCTGTTTTCGCATTAAAAGGAGTATTAGGTCACCAATGGGTATGGAAAAGCGGTTTCTCTTTGGACTTATACGGTGGTGTTAGTTATTACTTGAACGGAGATATAAGTTTAAACGGAACAAGTTATGGTAAATTCAACGGACTTATGCCTGCTTTAGGGGTATGCGTTGGATACGGTTGGTAAGAAATATTAAAATAATTTTAAAAAGAGTTTAAGTACACTTTGTAAAATATAACCACCGTACTGGAATCAGTACGGTGGTTATATTTATTTAGTAATCAACCTAATAATTTATCCAACCGCTTTTGCATTTCTTCGTAGGTCAAATCTTCTTTGTGGGTAGCTATCATCCATTTATATCCAAACGGATCCATTACCTGCACAACACGGTCACCATAAAACATATCTGTTACAGGCATGGCAAGCGTTGCACCGGCATCGATAGCTTGTTGGAACGATTTGTCAACGTCAGTAACATACAATCCAAAGGTCATGGGATTTCCCCCAATAGTTAGCGGCCCTTTGTTTCCCCATTCAATATTTTCATCGGCCATCATTAGCATCGATCCTTCAATCTCTATTTCTGCATGACCAATCAGTCCGTTTGGCATTTTTAATACCCCAAGTTCTTTTGCATTAAATGCTTTTTATAAAACTAAATCGCTTCGGCGCAACCTTTTATAGTGATATATGCATTTAAAGTAGCTGCTCCGGGGTAAATGTAAGAAGTGCTCATAATTCTAATTTTTAAAAGTTTATGTTACTTTTATATACATACATACCTAACAAATAATTAGAATAATTTTTTTATCAATTCATTATTTATCACTTATTATCATAACAAAAAAATAAGGTTTAAATGATAATTTCTAGCTCATTTCCAGCATTCTCAAAATAGGTTTCACTGCTTTCAATCTTACTTCTTCATCAATCAAAATTTCTGGACTTTCATTTAGCAAGCATTTATAAAGCTTTTCGAGTGTATTTAAACGCATAAAATTACATTCGTTGCAAGCGCAAGTGCTGTCGTTTGGCGGAACGGGAATAAATTCTTTTTGGGGATTTTGTTTTTGCATTTCATGAAGAATTCCGCTTTCGGTGGCAACCAAAAACGATGTTGCATCGGAACTTGTTGCATAATTTAGTAAAGCCTGAGTACTTCCAATAAAATCGGCCATTAGTAATACTGTTTTTTTACATTCCGGGTGCGCTAAAATAAGTGCACCTGGATGTTCAGATTTTAATTTCACCAACTTTTCAACAGAGAATTGCTCGTGTACATGGCATGCTCCGTCCCATAATAACATCGAACGACCGGTTACACTGTTGATATAATTTCCAAGATTTCTGTCAGGGCCAAAAATTATTTTCGCATCTTTGGGGAACTGATCCACAATTTTCTTAGCATTGGTAGATGTTACCACCACATCAGTAAGCGCTTTTACGGCTGCTGTGGTATTTACGTACGAAATAACAGTATGGTCGGGGTGTGCAGTAGTAAATGCCTCAAATGCGTCCGCAGGACAGCTGTCTGCCAACGAGCAGCCAGCATTCAAGTCGGGAATCAGTACTTTTTTCGAAGGAGAAATAATTTTGGCAGTTTCGCCCATAAAATGAACACCACAAAGCACAATAATATCGGCATCCGTTTTGGCAGCCCATTGAGCCAATGCCAAACTATCGCCCACATTGTCGGCTATATCTTGTATATCGCCCATCTGGTAGTAGTGAGCCATGATGACAGCGTTCTTTTCTTTTTTCAGTCGGTTGATTTCCGATATAAGTTGAGTTTTATCCATTTTTTCAGACATAATCAAAGTTTTCAAGATTATATTTATATTATTCTTTTAAATTTTAAAAAAACTTTTATAAGATTATAATAGGCTGTTAGTTTGGTTGATAAAATTATTGATAAAAACTTGTATAATTCTTTATTAAATATTAAGGTGCAGATATAAACAGTTTTGAAGTTATTATATATTTAAT
>Ga0136636_10000656_pt1 | contig 18493 bp, 16 predicted proteins | sample AntDrymUQ8522106_2_FD_104653 | JGI IMG/M metagenome (GOLD analysis project Ga0136636, IMG submission 104653) | Polar desert sand microbial communities from Dry Valleys, Antarctica - metaG UQ852 (21.06) | ecosystem: Environmental > Terrestrial > Soil > Desert | place: Antarctica: Dry Valley... | reverse complement strand
AGGTTTGAGGGAAGACATACCAGCAGCGATCGTCTATGCCACAGAAATTATTAATAGTGGAAAGGCTTGGCAAAAACTAGAAGCTTTGCGCTAATAAGGCTTTGGCTTCGCTCAGCCAACGGTGCTGAGCGAAGCCGAAGCCTAGCGCACAAGCTATGGCGCACGCTGAGCGTGCGCCATAGCTTGTGTGTTTCTTTTCACCGAGCTACTTGCAAGTCCCTTAGCTGCTGGGCAAGTCAGGAAAAGCCTCTGCAACAGCGCCATAAACAATCTGCCCATTTTGGACATTTACGCCCTTAGCTAGGGCGCGATCGCGTTGGATGGCATCTAAACCAAAATCAGCTAGGGCAAGAATATAGGGAAAGGTGGCATTAACCAAAGCTTGTGTCGCTGTCCAAGGTACAGCCCCCGGCATATTTGGCACACCATAATGCAAAATTCCTTCCTCTTCATACACAGGATTTGTATGTGAAGTGGTGCGAACTGTCTCAATACAACCACCCTGATCGACAGCCACATCGACAATCACCGAATGCGATCGCATTTGCTGTACAAGATCGCGTTTTACCAATGTCGGCGCACGTTTACCTGTGATTAATACGGCTCCAATCACCAAATCTGCGGAAGCAACTGATTCGGTAATATTGCTAGCGTTGCTGTATAGCAGTTGTACTCGCGCACCAAATAGAGATTCTAATTCACCTAGTCGATTGAGATTCACATCTAAGATCGTCACTCTTGCCCCCAAGCCGATCGCCATTCTCGCCGCCTCAGTCCCGACTACGCCACCACCAAGCACGACTACATGACCCGATTTCACCCCAGGCACGCCCCCCAACAACACACCACTACCACCCTGTTGCTTTGTGAGATAGTGCGCCCCAAACTGAACTGACAAGCGCCCTGCAATAATGCTCATTGGCAAAAGTAAAGGTAACTGCCCATGATCTAACTGGACAGTTTCGTAGGCGATACAGGTTGATCGAGACTTAATTAATGCTTCAGTTAATTGGCGATCGGCGGCGAGATGTAGGTAAGTAAATAGGATCAATTCTGAATGTAAGAGGTCATACTCAGCAGGCAAAGGTTCTTTAACTTTTATTACCATTTCCTGAGCGTAAACATCCTGAGCAGTCCCGACTATTTTCGCCCCAGATTGGATGTATTCCTGATCGCTAAAGCCAGAACCAACACCTGCATTAGTTTCGACGAAAACTTGATGCGATCGCGAGGTAAGGGCTAGCACTAATGCAGGTGTTAGCCCCACCCGAAACTCACGATCTTTGATTTCCTTGGGTACGCCGATCCGCACAGTAAGCTCTCCTAAAAATTTAGACTCCCTTGAAAGTATCCTTCAAAACAGTCCGAGCCGCTAATTGACTGCGCGTAGATGATAAAATCTCTGCCTCTCGCCGCAGTCTAGCCGCAGTGTCGCAGGTTTCCAGGAGTGATTGCTGCTCTAAGCTTGCCCCTTGAAAGTTACTAGCAACCCAATAGGACAACTCAATTGGACTACGGGGGATCTTTGGAAGCTCAATTTCTTGATCGGTCAACTTTTGTGATAAACGAATCACATCATTGAGTAGCTCACGGACTTCTGTAGCCAATAAAAATGGTGCATCACTGCTAGGCTCATCTTCAATCCATTCCACCAGCCCCACACGATAGGGAGTTTCACGGACATATTCCAACACTCGAAAGCGCTGCTGCCCCATAGTCAAAACTTTAAAGCGATCATCTGGCAGACGATGATACTGCACGATTTGGGCAACACAACCGATATTTGCAGGCTTGCCTGTTTCCGAGTCCCACATCAATACTCCAAAGAGGCGATCGCTTTCTAGCACAGTATTGATCATCATGCGATATCGATACTCAAAAATGTGAAGCGGTAGAGATTGCCCTGGGAATAGTACCAATTCAGGTAAAGGGAATAGAGGTAATTCGCGAACTGAAATCGTTGATGAAGTCATTGTTGCTAAACTTGGCACTACTTAAGACATTGCACCTAGTCTAGCCTGTTCAAGCAAAAAATGAGGCTAAAAAGTAAGAGCAAAGTAATATGCGTCCTGATCGGCTTGAGTTGTTTTAATCTCTATATCTGTCCTCGTCACGGACATGGAAGAAAGATCTTGCTTGCTGAATACATGGACGCATCTGCTCGTAAAGCTCTCTTACATCAATCGGTAAACGATACAATACTAACCTTGGAGCGCTGATATCACGGGTTAGTAAGCGAATATTTCCCGTACCCATAATGCGTTGATTGAGTGGCTTCTCTAATTGAATATCATCAACTTGATAAATTTCAATAGTTTCAATCTCCTTAGAAAAAACCCCTGTCTCCACTACAATCCGTTGTGATGTAATTAGGTATTGCGTGTTAATAGAACGCAGCCAGTACCAGACTGCACCAATTCCTAAAGTAAAAATCGCAATCAATAATCTTGTGACGCTTCCAATTACTGCAGGATGCCCTTGAAAGAGAATGCGTTCATCAGTTAGAGGTCCTTTTGTCATAGAGATGATCGCTAGTTTACGTCATTTTACATTGCAAAAGGATCTAAAAAAAGGATGCGCTTAGAGACATCCTTTTTTTAGATCCTTTACTATTCCCAAGTAATTGCCACGCTATGCGTGGCAATTACTTGGAACATCTAAATTCTTATCTATGCTTTTGCGCCCAAACACGAATAGGCATACCCCAGACGTAGATGAATCCTTCAGCGGCTTTATGGTCAAATTGATCGGCGCTGGTGTAAGTTGCTAAGTCCTCATCATAGAGAGAGTTAACCGACTGACGACCGACAATAATTGCATTACCCTTGTGAAACTTAACGCGAACGATCCCTGTGACAAATTCTTGGCTGCTGTCGATAAAGGCATCTAAGGCTCCCTTTAGTGGGCTGTACCAGAGTCCGTTGTAGATCATCTTGCTGTAGGTTTCTTCAATGCCGCGCTTGTATTGAGCAAGGTCAGAAGGTAGAGCAAGGGTTTCTAAGTCACGGTGAGCATGGATTAGCACCGACATGGCAGGAGCTTCATAAATTTCGCGAGACTTGATGCCGACTAGGCGATTTTCTACCATGTCGATCCGTCCTACGCCATTGTCACCCGCGATCGCATTAAGTACAGTAATCAACTCAACAGGCTCTAAAGCTTTACCATCGATGGAAACAGGAATGCCTTTCTCAAAACCGATTTCCGTGTAGGTCGGCTGATCGGGGGTATCAGCGATCGCTTTGGTCATCGCATAGATTTCTTCGGGTGGCTCATTCCATGCATTTTCTAGAGGGCCAGCTTCAATACTGCGACCGAGTAAGTTGCGGTCAATGCTAAAGGGAGAAGATTTTTTAACTGGTGAGGCAATTCCGAATTTTTCACCATAAGCAATCGTTTCTTCGCGGCTCATACCCCATTCGCGGGCAGGAGCCAGCACTTTGATATTGGGATTGAGAGCTGCGATCGAAACGTCAAATCTCACTTGGTCGTTGCCTTTGCCAGTACATCCGTGGGCAACAGCGTCCGCGCCATACTCTTCAGCAGCTTCCACCAAGATCTTGGCGATCAGAGGACGTGCTAGAGCGGTAGTAAGTGGGTAACGATTTTCGTAGAGTGCATTAGCCTTAATCGAAGGGAAGGCATAATCAGTAACAAATTCTTTGATTACATCTCTAACTAAAGATATTGAAGCTCCTGAATCTAGGGCTTTCTGCTTAATGGGATCTAACTCATCGCCCTGTCCTAGGTCTGCTGCAAGGGTAATCACTTCTTCGACACCCCATTCCTGCTTGAGATAAGGAATGCAAACTGATGTATCAACGCCGCCAGAATACGCAAGTACGACTTTTTTCGCCCGACCCATGAATCTCTCCTAAACCCATTGTTAAACCTAAAAAAGTAGCCCGGGTACTACGCCTATCTCAAGCATCCCTTAGTGCTGCTGTCTTCCGACCCTGACACGATTCGGGCGTTGCGATCGCATAGATCCGAGCCACCAACAAGATTAGCACTAAGGGGGGAAGTTAGACAAATTAGTTATCTAATTGTTGGCAAATCCACACATATACAGCGCAAAGCCCAGTAAACAAGTGGTGGCGCGATGCGCTACCACTTGTTTGCTGGGCTAAGAATTGAGAATTGCTGTAATTGTGAATTGGTATTACTTGATAGTGAGGTTGTGCTTAGAGATTTCTAGATGCTTCCATAGCTCTGCAACCTGTGAATATGCTTCTTGAGAAGAAATTTTACCGCCTGTTTCCAGACCACAAATAATGCTGACACGGTACGAAAATTCTTGCAGGTTAGCATTGAACATGAGATTTTCTGGGGTGAAAGTCCCGTAATAACGAGACTGCGGAAATAGAAATTTTTTGTTTGACATAACTTCCTTACTTTATTCAGCCTTCTATTAACCTAATCTTAACCTAACTCAAACCATTTTGATGTACCACAGAATCCCCAATACTAATTCTTAATGATTACAGCGCTTTGCGCTTCTATAAAATCCAGAGGAATTTTTAAAAGTGCCGCTTTGAGGCACTTTTAAAAATTCCTCTGTACCCTTTAAAGCCTCAATTTGCGATTTTTTAAAACCTAAAAAGTGGGGATTGGCGCGATGCGCCACCCCTCACTTCTTGCATTAAATATAGAGAGGCGGCGCGATGCGCCGCCTCTCTATGTTTAATGCAGCTACAAAATTTGTGATAGAAATTTCTTCGTTCTCTCTTCTTGTGGATTTTGGAAAAAATTATCAGGCTGAGCTTCTTCCACAATTACACCACCGTCCATAAATACAATTCGATCAGCAACTTCGCGGGCAAAGCCAACCTCATGGGTAACCACTACCATCGTCATACCAGAATCGGCAAGCGATCGCATTGCATCCAGAACCTCCCTTACCATTTCAGGATCGAGCGCTGAAGTTGGCTCATCAAACAGCATAATTTTAGGTTGCATTGCCAAGGCTCTAGCGATCGCTACTCGTTGCTGCTGACCACCTGACAATTGCAATGGATATTTATGGGCTTGCTGGGAAATGCCAACACGCTCTAATAACTGCATGGCGACTTCCGCAGCCTTTGCTTGTGACCACTTTCTTACCCACAAAGGCGCAAGCGTAATATTTTGGAGAACCGTGAGGTGAGGGAAAAGGTTAAATTGCTGAAAGACCATGCCCACTTCTCGCCGAACAGCATCAATGTTGCGGTGATTTTCGGGCGAAAGTTCAAATCCATCAACGAAAATTCGACCCTTTTGGTATGTTTCTAAAGCATTAAAAGTACGGGCAAAGGTGGACTTCCCAGATCCAGATGGTCCCATAATCACCACCACCTCTCCACGGTTAACAGTCAAGCTCACACCCTTCAGAGCATGAAAGTTGCCGTACCACTTATGCACATTTTCTGCACAAATCATCGGCTCAGTCATTGACAAATTAGGGGCTAATGTTTCTTGCATGATTGTTTATGCCAAGTTCTTTATAAAAAACATATCACCGCTTTTGGCGATGATATGTTTTTACAGATTATTTTGGTGGACTACACGGGCATCTAGTCCAATTTCTGATTTCATAATTATTCTCAAAACTTCGGCGCGATCGCGATCAGGATAGCCTTGAACTTTAATAATGTTACCAAATTTAGAAGGAATCAGCCTAGCACTAGGCACAGCACTACGAACTCGACTGAGCGTTGTCTCATCATTAGTGGGAATCACGACTAGATAGGGAACAGACTCATTGGCTGGTAATGGCACTAGTGCGGCAATTCTAGGATTGTAAGCAACTGAAAATTGACTCGGGATTGGCGCGGCTGTTGGTTCGGGAATGATCGGAACTGCTGGAGCTGGACTAGCAGAAGTACGCGGCGATCGCGGCGAATTTTGGTTCCTGATCGTCTGAGGCGGAATCATCCGAATCGGATCGCGATCTATCAAAATCTCTTGAGGATTTTCCGATGGACTCGTCATTTTGGGAACAATGACGGGAGTTGATCGCGCTGTAGATCGAGGAGGATTATTGGCAACGACTGACGGTACTCCCGGTAACGGCTCAATTAAAATACTATTCTGGGACGGAGGTAAAGCCCTTGGCGGGGTGATTGGCGCATTAAAAATGGGTTGAGGCGATCGCGTAATTTCGATCTCCGTAGGATTTTCAGCAGGAGTATTATTATTGGCAACAGGCGGCTGAGTCCGTAACGTGGGAATAATTGATGGCACAACCGCAGGCACAGGCAAAGTCGCCACTTCTGGCGCAGGAGTAGCTGGTACATCTCCCACAAATGCAACTTTGCCCGCCACCTTTTTTGGATCAAGTTCATTGCCAACTGCAACTTGAGTGACTCCCGAATTATTATTTAAATCTTTACCAAGATTATTGCGAAAAATATTTTTACCTAGATTTACTGAAGTCCCCAAATCTGGTGTGGGATAACCTTTACGATCCTTGAGAATCACGATGCCATTACGCTTGTTATCAGAAATTAGATTGTTTCTTAGGGTCGGTGCGGCGAGGTTGGAAATAATGATGCCATCAACATTATTAAGAATGTTGTTATTGCTTAATAATACTTGCGATCGCTGACCGATAGCAATGCCAAAGCCCGTACTTTCAAAGGTATTATTGCGAATCTCGCCTGTACTGCTACCAACAGCCGACATTCCATTAGCACCATTCTTTCTAAAAACATTGTCGCTAATCACAGCGTTAGCAGAGCCTGTTAGAAAGATGCCTTCACGATTGCTATTCATAAAAGTACTGTTAGCGATGTTTACTCGCTTACCCGATTCCACCCACAGAGCCGTCCCTCTTGTTTCAGGGTTAGTCACAGACACGCCCTCAATCCTGACATCATCATTGGCAAGGATCGTAATATTTTGGCTAGCAAAGGATGGGCTAGTAAACTTGCCACTGCCACTAATTACTGTATTTATACCCCTAACCGATGGTTCACCGCGTAGAGTCACGCCTGCGGGTAATCGAATGGGGAAAATTTCACCATTCTGAGCGCTATAAAGCCCCTGATTTAGCTGAATCACCGTCCCCGCCATAGGCTTACTTGCGATCGCGGCAGTTATTGATGGATAAGGATTGCTTGGAGAACCATCGCCAGCAGTATTAGTTAAAGGCGATACATAGATTAGAGATGCCATCTGCGGCAACGAGTTAGTATTTTGTTGGCTAATTTTCCATAGCGGCTCTGGGACTGGTTCCGCAAATAGGGGCGGAGTGACTGCAAAAACGATCATACTTGTGGCGATCGCACTGAAAAAAGTAGGCTGACACCGCATACAGAAAATCCTCTTAGACCAACGGATAAAAATCGCATCAAATGTATGTGATCGTGCCAAATAAAATACACGAAAAGTTAACCACTGGCAAAAAATTTCCAAAATTAGGCGCAAAAACAGTCACAGACTGGCAGAGCATAGCGCTACCAGTCTGTATTAAAAAGGTTGCGAAGCAACTTACCTTTTACGAAAATATTAGCGATCGCTCTCCCACCATAACTTCACCAATGCGATTGGCGATAAAACCTTGAGCTTCAAAATAGGCGATCGCCTGATCAACCTTGGATGGGGCAACGACCACAGCCATACCAATACCCATGTTAAAAGTATTGAACATATCTAGTTCAGGGACTTCCCCCTGAGACTGAAGCCACTGAAATAGAGCAGGAATTTGCCAACTATTACGGAAAATCTTGACAGCTTGCCCATCGCCAAGACAACGGGGTAGGTTTTCGGGCAGTCCGCCGCCTGTAATATGCGCCAATCCATGAATATCTAAGTCAGATTTTAATGCAGCTAAAATTGGCTTTACATAGATCTGGGTTGGAGTCAAAAAGACTTCAGCCAAAGTCAAATCTTCTGTCTCAGCCGAAATAGACAACTTGTCGCTCCAGTTGTATCCTTTAGTTTCAATAATTTTGCGAACAAGACTATAGCCATTGCTATGGATACCTGAACTTGCTAAACCGATCACCGCGTCACCTATGTTTACCTGTGTGCCATTGAGCATCTCTGACTTTTCGGCGATCGCTACACAAAAACCCGCCGCATCATACTCGCCAACGCCATAGAAACCTGGCATTTCGGCAGTTTCACCACCAAGCAATGCACAACCTGCCATTTGGCAACCATCGGCAATGCCCTTGACTACTTCCGCAAGTTGATCGGGTTCTAACTTACCCGTAGCCAGATAGTCCAAGAAGAACAATGGCTCAGCCCCAGATGTAAGTACATCGTTAACGCACATTGCAACTAGATCGATGCCAATTGTGTCGTGCTTATTTGCAGATTGAGCAATTTTTAGCTTTGTGCCAACCCCGTCTGTACCTGAAACCAAGACGGGCTGACGGTAGCCAGCAGGAATTTCAAAACAACCACCAAATCCACCTAGATCACCCAATACCCCTGCGCGATGAGTTCTGGCTACTGAATCACGAATTTTTTCCACGAAAGTGCGACCCGCTTCTATGTCCACACCCGCCTGACGATAATCCAAAACCTATGACTCCCTATAATTTCCCAGCTATGACTTGCCCAACTCTTCAGCCCGACGGGTAGCGGCAAGCACGGCTTCTATCATAGCGGAACGGAAGCCTGCTTTTTCTAAATGGGCGATCGCGGTGATTGTCGTCCCCGCAGGGCTAGTGACTTGATCTTTTAATTGGGCAGGATGCAAGTTAGTCTCTTCTAAAAGTTGGGCTGTACCTAAAACAGTTTGAGTCGCTAACTGCATAGCGATCGCTCTCGGCAGTCCTGCAGCAACACCGCCATCAGCCATTGCCTCCACCATTAGCGCCACATATGCAGGACCAGATCCAGATAGTCCAGTCACAGCATTTAGTAACGATTCCGCAACTTCGACGACCTTTCCCACTGATTCAAAAATTTTTCGTACCGCCACCAGTTGCGTGGTATCAACTAAGTCATTAATAGCGATCGCTGTCACGCCCGCACCGACTTGTGCAGGCGTGTTTGGCATAGCTCGAACAATTGGCTTGGCTGGGAAAACTGCTGCCAGTTTTTCGATAGTTACACCAGCCAAAATCGATACAATACAATTTGCAGGAGCGTTTGCTAAGCTCAAAGCTACTGCGTTTAAAGATTGAGGCTTGACTGCAAGTAGCAGCATCTCAGTATCAGCCGCAACTAAATTGTTTGGGGTGACTCTAACATTATATTTATCAGCTAAAAATTCACGACGCTCTGCCATAGGGTCACTAACACAGATGTCGGATGGCAGATAGATATGACTAGTTATGAGGCGAGACAAAATTGCCTCACCCATAACACCACCACCAATAATACTGAATTGAGATTTCAATGCTTTATCAACAATCTAAACAATAATTATTTGCAACGATTTTTTTGCAGTAATTATTGAGCAAAACGGCTAACAGCAGCTTCATTTGCCCATGCTGGTGCAGGTGCTGCGGTAGGACGTACTACACGAGGCTGTGTCATGGGTGCTTCATTTAATACCGAAGACTGCGAGGTAACTTGAACACAGGAAGGAGCGAACAAGAAAATGCTGTCGCCAATGCGTTCTTGATGCCCATCAAGAGCATAAGTACCACCTGCCACGAAATCCACTGCCCGTTGGGCTTGATCGGGGTCCATCATCGTGAGGTTGAGTACAACGGATTTACGTTCACGCAGGGCTTGAATCGCTTGAGGCATTTCTTCAAAGCTGCGAGGTTCAATCACCATTACTTGTGACAAACCATTGGCAGCTCCAGGCATACCAATCACATTGCTCACATTCTCGGAGGTTGACCTTAGAGATGTTGGACGTTCGCGGGTTCTACGAGTTTGTTGCTCTTCTGGCTCTGGGGCAAGAACACCATTTTCTTCTTGATACATATCTTGATACTCGCGACCAGCAGAAGCTTCATCGTACTCATATTCGTACTCTTGAGCTTCAGACAAACCAACGAAATCCTTTAGCTTTGTAAAAATTCCCATCGAAGTTAACTCCTAGTGTTTTGCTCCTCTCTTTTGGCTTTGACGAGGAGTGCGATTCTAAATTTAAACGTTTTAACAAATCAAACTGGTCTAAGAAATAGCCAGCTACAAGTAAATATCTAACTTACTTAAAGTTATTTAAAGTTATTTAAATTGCCATCCCTGTCCAAAACAGTATTGACAAAATATTTACTCGCAGACTGTAACCGATAATATGCAAAAAAGCTAGATATGTTTATTATTTTTTTTAGACTAACAAAAACTGGCTTTAATTTAATACATTCAAGATGTAATCAGGACTTAACCGACTAGGCAAACCAACTCGCTGGATAAAAAATATTAGATGCTTAATAAGTTTTTAATAATTGAGTTGATTTATAGTCTGTATAGGAATGAACAAAGTCAATTAGCCCCCTACTAAAGGTGTCTATGTGAGTCTAACTGATGCTAATTGTACAATGTGATGCTAGCTAAAAAAACTATTAAAAGCCTTATTTAATCACTAATTTCACTCAGATAGCCAAACCGCCAATTACTCGATTTATAAAACTAGCAGCCTCTATCTATAAAGTTACTAGCCATTTCAGGCCTCAATACTTTTGCCCTTATTTAAAGTGTTCTAAGATACAAAAGAAGAGGATTATATTCCAGTTAAGACACATAGATGTCGCCAACTGTACTAGAACAAATTAAAAAACAAGGAACGAGTTGCGGCGCTTTGCGCCGCAACTCGTTCCTTGTTTTTGTGTCCTACCCCTTCCCAGTGAAAGATCAGCTCACGTTGCAAAAATTTGATTGCCAACTCGAATGATCGAGGCTCCTGCTTTTACAGCGATCGCGTAATCAGCAGACATTCCCATTGATAGTTCTTGAATATTTGCCCAGCCCAGCGATCGCAGCTTTGCGGCTAGCTCTACAGTACGGCTAAAAACTTCATAGGCTTGGGTGTCACTAAGTCCTATTGGCAGGATCGTCATTAGCCCGACTATTTGCAAATTTTGTAACTTCTCTAATTGGCTTAGATCGGCTAGTAGCTCAGATTCTGACCAGCCCGATTTACTGGGATCATCGGCTAGCTTGACCTGTAGCAAAAATTTAGGGGATTTTCCTGTTTCCAATATCAGGCGATCGCACTGTTCGGCAAGGCTAAGGCGATCAATGGAATGTATCCAATCAAATTGGGCGATCGCCAATTTTGCTTTATTACTCTGCAAAGAACCGATCATGTGCCAAGTAATCTCTAAATCGGCAAGTTCGGTTTGCTTAACCTTGGCATCTTGCACTCGCGATTCTCCAAAGTCGCGGATACCTGCGGCGTAGGCAGAACGGATTGCTTCTGTTGTCGTGTATTTACTAACAGCCACCAGTTTTACCTCTGGCGGAATAATTGCGCGAATTCGATTGATGCGCTCGGCAATCACTTGACTAAATTCAGATTTGACTTCAGACATAAATCAGCGACTCTCGGTAAATAGTTTTCTCACGACTAAGCTAATCTTGATTTTTTCCATCTCCAAATAACGCCTGATAGGAAATTGGTAAGTACATGGGCAGTAATCGCTGCTAGTAGATTGTTTGTGTAAATCGTGACTGCACCGAGCATCATGCCAACCGCGATCGCCCAAACAGTATAAGACAAGTGCTTGGCACTTGCCATATGCAACAATCCAAATACCGTACTCGTAATAATTAGAGCAAACCCATTCATTCCTAAAGCAGGTAGCGCCACCCCGCGAAATAACATCTCTTCGCTTAGTCCAGGTAACAAGCCTAACCAAATTAGATCAACTGGCTCTAAAGGTTGCAGCACCATCTCTAGGTATTCTGTAGCGGCAAAGCGATAGCTTTCCCATAGTTCAAAGATGACGCTACTGAGCAATGCAACCCCTAAGCCAATGCCTGCACCGATTGCGGCGTGTTCTGGCTGCCAATACAGCGGAACCATTGGTATTCCTGTTAAATAAACCCAGCCCTTAGAGATTCCAAAAAAGATAATTGCGGTCACAGCCATGGCGATTAGCACTTGCGATCGCGATAGGGTGTCGTTTTTATTATTTTGATTTTGTTGCGGGGTTTGTGAAAATAGAGACATAGTTAAGTTTTATAAATTATAAATAAAAAAATCTCAGTAAACTTTTTTAAAGTTTTTTGGTTTTAAGAAGCAAGGCTAGCTAGTTTAGCGACAAGCTGATCGATATCGGCGAGGGAAGTTAGGTAATGCACCGAGGCTCGGAGACAGTCGGGTTCAGCCAAAGCCCGAATAAAAATCTTGTATTCAGTCTCAAAATGCTTCGATATTAGTCCATGAGATTTTTGCGCGATCGCACTCTTGGCTAATTCTCGATTAATTTGAAAAGAAACTAGTCCTGATTCTGGTGGAGATTGGCGCACACAATCGATGTGGGGCAGATCTTCATTTAGCTTTTGCCATAAAACTTGGCTCAACTGACAAATACGCTGATAACGGGCTTGTTGTGTCCCCCAACTATTAGCATGGGCGATCGCAATCCTCAAAGCTTCATAGAGAGGATAGGTAGAACTTGCTACTTCAAATTTTGCGCCATCCTGCCGCCATTGCGGAATTGGCAATCCATTCGTAAGTCCTCGCCATCCGACAAATACAGGCTCTATTTGATCAAAGATTGCAGTACGAATATACAAAGCACCCAACCCTAAGGTTGCACACCACCATTTATGGGTAGTGAAGGCATAAAAATCTACCTCTGTATCTTCAAGGGCTAGGGGTAGCACACCCGCAGATTGGGCGGCATCAATGGCAACTAACACATCTTGAGCATGACAAGCCTTAGCGATCGCTTTCACAGGCAAGACCTGTCCTGTATTCCAGCAAATGTGACTGAGCATGACCATGCGCGTTGTTGGTTGCAAATGCTGCACTAATAGTTCCACAACGTCTTGGCTATCTTTGCCTTCAGCACTGGCGTTGTGGGTAATGGTCAGAGGGAAATAATCAATTTCAACGCCAAAGCGCTTTTGGATCTGCACGGCACTAGCGATGATGCCGGGGTGTTCGCAGTCCGATAGTAGTAGGCGATCGCCTTGTTTCCAATCCACAGCCCACAGCGCAATATTGCATCCGACAGTTGTATTTTCAGTGAGGGTAATCGTGCTAGGGCTTACTTGCAATTGCTGGGCAATTATGTCTTTGGTCTGGTCATATTCAGACATCATCCAAGCACCAGCAGCACTCGAAAAGCAACCGAGGGACTCGATATGGTGAAAGTTTTTGGTGATTGAATCTAGGGCTTCAGCACAGATCACGCCCTGTCCACCGTAGTTAAAGTAAAAGCGGTTTTCGACTTCTAAAGCAGGAAATTGCGATCGGTGATTATATAAATCTACTTCGCGATCGCGATTTAAAGTGTCAGTATCTAAGTAATTAGATGATGCTGCCGAAGAAATCAAACCCAACTCCTACAGAAATGTTTATGTGTTCTCTATTCTATAGCCACTTGCAACCATAGCGATTTTTGGATGATTAAAGCCCAAAAAGCTGTGACGCACGCGGCGCGTGCGCCACAGCTTTTTGGGCTTTATATTTATTTGTTCAAGCGCGATTTAGTAAAATTGTGAAAATTGAGCCTGTTAGTTGGTTGTTAACCACATAAATACTGCCGTGGTGAGCCTCAACAACCATTTTGCAAAATGATAAACCTAAGCCGATTTGAGAGACACCTGTAGCGGCATTCCCAACTTCATATTTTTCAAAAATTATCTGTTTCTGATTGGTGCTTACTCCTGCGCCACTGTCAATAACTTCGATTTTGACCAGATCTAAGCGATCAGGATTCTGTGGTAGATATTCGATATTGACCCTAATTAAGCTTTGGGCAGGGGAAAACTTAATCGCATTGTCGATTAAATTAGCCATTACTCGATGCATCAAGTGCCTATCTACCGTCACCATAGCTGGATCTTCAGTAAAACTCCCCACAAGTTGAATCTGCTTTTGTGCTGCCATCGGTGCAAGATCAACGATCGCTGATCTTGCGATATCAACAATATCTAGCTTTGTTAGGTTTAGAGTGAGTTTGTTAGCTTCAATCCTGCCTATGGTGAGGATGTCATCAATCAGAAAACGCATTTTTTCAGTAGTTTTACTGATTTGCTCGATTCTTCTTTTTGCCCTTTCAGGTACATCCAAGCCTTTGAGAGTATCGCAACCTAAAATGACTCCAATGAGAGGATTACGCAGATCATGCACAATTGTCTGCATCATTTCTTCTCTTAGTTTGATAGTCGATTGGATCAGATCGTATTGAAACTTGATTCGCAACATCGAACGTACACGCGCACGTAGCTCTGTGCTATTAATTGGCTTACTGATAAAGTCGTCAGCCCCTGCGTCAAGACAACGAGCCAAATCTTCCTTATCCGACAGCGCTGTAATCGTAATGATCGGAATATGCTGCGATCGCAGATTGGTTTTAAATCTTTGACATACTTCGATACCATCGAGATCTGGCATCATCACATCTAGCAAAATAAGATCTGGCTCAATCTCTGCACAGACAGCGATCGCCTTTGCGCCACTATCTAGATAATGAAGTTGATAGCCTTCTTTAAACAGCAAAATTTCAATCACATCAAAATTAGCTGGTTCATCATCTACGATCAAGACTACTGGTTGTTTCCCCATGAGATTTCGTAAATAGGTGGCTTAGCCACTTGCCCTTGGTCTGACTGTAGGTTTCATTCTGACAGATTTTCATTTACCATGACTTAAGATATTTCTCGGAAACAGCTATGGCTTCAGATGTCAAAACTTTGGCGGCGATCGATGTTGGTACTAACTCCATCCACATGGTAGTTGTGCAGATCAAAACTTCGATCCCGACTTTTAGCGTGATTGAGTCCGAAAAAGCTACTGTGAGATTGGGGGAACGCTGCTCTCAGTCGGGAAATCTCACCGAAGAGGCGATGCTGCGCTCCATAGAAGCCCTAAAACGATGCCAAGAGATCTGTCAAACTTTTAAGGTTGAAGAAATTGTCGCTGTAGCGACCAGTGCCACTCGCGAAGCTCCTAATGGACAGGAATTTATCAAGCGCATTTACGATGAACTCGGCATAGATATTGAAATAATTTCGGGGCAAGAAGAGGCGCGACGGATTTATTTGGGCGTAATTTCGGCAATGGACTTGCGCGATGAGCCGCATCTTTTAATTGATATTGGTGGCGGCTCCACTGAAATGGTTTTAGGTGACGGTCGTGATCCGACATATCTGAGTAGTACTAAGATTGGAGCCGTGCGGCTGACTGACTTATTTGTAAAGACCGATCCTATCTCTCAGCCTGACTACGATCGCTTGTTGGGATATATTCACGGGTCGATCGAGCGTCCCACTGATGATCTCCAAGCTTTATTGAGTAAGCAAAATATTCAATCAGTCAAAGCAATCGGTACATCTGGCACGATCGAAACCCTTGCCATGCTCCATGCTAAAGAAAATTTATGTGCTGTGCCTAGTCCTTTGCAGGGTTACGAAATCCCCTTTGCCGATCTTGAAAATATAGTCTGGCGATTGCAAAAATCCAGTCTGGAGGAACGCACTGCTCTAGTTCGCCAAAAGAGAGCAGAAATTATTTTGGCAGGGGCGTTAGTTTTATTAGAAACAATGCGATTGCTAGAAATACCAAGTATTACGCTTTGTCAGAGAGCTTTGCGCGAAGGTCTAGTCGTCGATTGGATGATTCGCCATGGCTATATTGAGGATGGCTGGCGATATCAAAGTTCAATTCGCGATCGCAGTATTCTCAAGCTCGCTGATAAGTATGGTATTGATATCACCTATGCCAAACAGGTCGCCGACCATGCCCTGAGCATCTTTGACCAAACCAAAGGAGTTTTTCATGAATGGGGAGATCAAGAACGGCATTTACTTTGGGCGGCTGCCATGCTCCATAACTCTGGGCATCACGTCAGCCATGATGCACACCACAAACATTCCTATTACTTAATTCGTAATGGAGAACTATTGGGTTATACCGAATCAGAAATAGAAATAATTGCCAATCTGGCGCGTTATCACCGCAAGAGCGAACCCAAAAAGAAACATGAAAATTTTCAGCGTATTACCAATGATCGATCCAAGCTATTTGTGCGCCAAGCTAGTAACTTTCTCCGTCTTGCCTCGGCTCTAGATCGTCGTCAGATTGGGGCGATCGCTTCAATTAAGGTAGTCTGTGATCCGCGATCGCGGGCTTGCACTTTACAGCTCATACCGAGACAGCCGCAAGATCCCTGTACCTTGGAACTTTGGAGTCTTGATTATAAGAAACAACCTTTTGAGGCTCAGTTTAACGTTACCCTATCGGTATCATTAGACTCAGAACTATAGCCTGTAAATATGGAAGGCTCTCTCTCATTAATTATTATTATCGCGATCGTGGCAGGTATTGCGGCGAGAGTCATTGCGAACTTTTTTCGAGTTCCTAGTATTGTCTTTTTATTGATTTTTGGCGTAGCTTTGGGGGGTGACGGACTAAATCTCATTCAGCCGAGGGTCTTAGGTGATGGATTAGAGGCGATCGTTTCCATTTCTGTAGCTTTGATTTTATTTGATGGAGGACTAAATTTACGGCTCAAAGAATTGGGCAAAGTTTCGGCAAGTCTGCGTAATTTAATTACGATTGGCACTCTGATTACCCTAGTCGGGGGAGGATTTGCGGCTTACTGGTTTAGTGAGTTTCCTTGGACGATTGCTTTTTTATACGCGGCTCTGGTCGTGGTGACGGGGCCAACAGTGGTTAATCCGATCATTGAAGAAGTGGGGCTTGATCGCCGTCTAGCCACGATCTTGGAGGGGGAAGGCGTACTGATCGATGCGATCGGTTCAGTGCTAGCCGTTGTCGTTCTTGATGTTGCTCTAAATACTACCGCAGGAGCCTTTGCCGTAGTCAGTGATTTGGGACTGCGTTTGGGAGTAGGGATTGCTGTAGGTGCGATCGCAGGATGGCTGCTGGGTGTTTTTTTGCAACGTGAGAGTTTTCTAGCGGAAGACACTAAAAGCGCTGTGGTTGTGGCGGCGGTGTTGGGAGTATTTGGCATCGCGCAGACCATCCAGAGTGAATCTGGATTAACCGCAGTTGTGATCATGGGAATTGTGTTGAGAGCTTTAGAAGCGCCAAATAATCGCGTCCTGCTCAAGTTTAAAAGTCAGCTGGTCGCCCTGATTGTGTCGGTTTTGTTCATTCTCCTATCCGCAAATCTATCTATTCCCAGTATCTTTGCGCTGGGTTGGGATGGAGTGAAAACAGTTCTGTTTTTAATGTTTGTGGTGCGTCCGCTCAACGTACTTGTCAGCACTTGGAATAGTAGCTTTACATGGCGACAAAAGGCTTTCATGTCTTGGTGTGCGCCAAGGGGAATTGTGGCGGCTTCTGTGGCTTCTTTATTTTCGATTTTATTAACCGAGCGAGGAGTCAATGGCGGCGAATCGATTAAGGCTCTGGTATTTTTGACGATCGCAATGACTGTATTTTTGCAAGGACTTTCCGCAAAATTTGTCGCCAAGTTATTGGGACTGACTCAACCTGATGTCTCTGGATTAGTAATTGTCGGCAGCAATCCCATTGGGGTATTAATTGCGCGTTTATTTCAAGCCAATGGTCAACGGGTATCTGTGGTTGATACGAGTGCCGAACTTTGCAAGCAAGCGGCTGAGTACGATATCCCAGCCTTTGTCAGTAACGGGCTGGATGCTAAGTCCCTCGCCGATGCGGGACTGGATTCTGTGGGAACTTTTGTCGCTTTGACTGTCAATACTGACGTAAACATTGTGATAGCTCAGCTTGTGGTGAAGGAGTTTAAACCGCCTAAAGTATTCGCCGTATATGTTAAAGGTGTTGAACTAGATAGCCGCGATCGCGAGGAACAGATATCGGTACAGCAAGCTTTTAGTGACAGAGTGCCGATTAAATCGTGGAATCAATATATTCTCCAAAGAGAGGTGCGTGTAGGTGAGTTTTTCATTACCGATACGGATATACAAGAGCAGTTAAATAGATTCAATACCATGTTTAATGCTGGGATATTATTACCCCTAATATTTGAGAGAAAAGAGCAATTGCAGATCGTGTCTGTAAATATTACATGGCAAGCAGGCGATCGCATTGTCTATTTGCTGCATACGCCTAAGACGCTATCCCCTGCTCCATCAGAAGCTTTATCCTCCAATACCCTCGATATCACACCAGTAGTAATCTCTGACCTCGATATTGCCCAAAAGACCAGTGACATTAGTTCTATAATGTACGGCGATCGCCGCGATGCAAATAATGCTCCTGATAATCCCGATTATTTTTTGAACATGGCAAAAGATATTCTCAAGAATCAAAAATAAAAACCCAATAAGGGCTTCTTTGTAAAATAAGGAACCGATTTTTGATGGCGCGGCTTCGCCGCGCCATCCATCACATTGCCATAGTAGTCACTTGGCTAGTCACTTGATTTGTGATTTCGATTAGCTCTGACTCAAAGCTAACCTGAGCGCGATT
>Ga0136636_10000650_pt1 | contig 18550 bp, 15 predicted proteins | sample AntDrymUQ8522106_2_FD_104653 | JGI IMG/M metagenome (GOLD analysis project Ga0136636, IMG submission 104653) | Polar desert sand microbial communities from Dry Valleys, Antarctica - metaG UQ852 (21.06) | ecosystem: Environmental > Terrestrial > Soil > Desert | place: Antarctica: Dry Valley... | reverse complement strand
TCAACCAACCGATAAACGTGTTTTTTATCTGGCACAAGCACTTCATAGCGGTTATACCGTTGATAGATTGCACGAATTGACTCGCATTGACCGTTGGTTCTTGTATAAACTGAAAGCAATTGTCGAAAAAGAGCATAAATTGGAAACCTTCAATTCGTTGACTGAATTGCCAGACTCAGTGCTTCGCCGCGCTAAAGAAATGGGATTTTCGGATTTTCAAATTACCCGCTTGGTAACAAAATGCGATAGCAACGACATTGACGAAAACATAAAACTTACCCGCATTCATCGTAAAGAACGTGGAATAGTTCCGGTAGTAAAACAAATTGATACACTGGCTGCCGAATATCCGGCACAAACCAACTATTTATATCTTACTTACGGCGGAACAGCCAGCGATATGAAATACTTGGGCGATCACCGCTCAGTAGTGGTACTTGGCTCTGGAGCTTATCGTATCGGCTCTTCTGTGGAGTTCGACTGGTGTGGTGTAAATGCCCTGATGACTATTCGTAAAGAAGGTTTCCGCTCGGTAATGATCAACTACAATCCAGAAACAGTTTCGACCGACTATGATATGTGCGACCGCTTGTACTTCGATGAATTGAGCTTCGAACGCGTGATGGACATTATTGACATGGAAAATCCAATGGGAACGATTGTTTCTACCGGAGGACAGATTCCAAACAACCTAGCATTGAAACTGGCAGGTGCAAATGTCACCATTCTGGGAACGCAAGCCAAAGATATTGACATGGCCGAAGACCGTCACAAGTTCTCTTCGATGCTCGACACCTTGAAGATTGACCAACCCCGTTGGAAAGAGTTGACTACCTTCGATGATGTAAACGATTTTGTAAAAGGTATTGGATTCCCTGTATTGGTACGTCCGTCCTATGTGCTTTCGGGTGCGGCTATGAACGTGTGCTACGATTCAGCTCAGCTAGAGAACTTCCTGAAACTGGCGACCGATGTTTCTAAAAAACACCCGGTAGTAATTTCAGAATTTATCGAACGCTGCAAGGAAATTGAAATTGATGCAGTAGCTAAAAACGGCGAGATACTTGTTTATGCCATTTCGGAGCATGTGGAATTTGCCGGAGTTCACTCAGGTGATGCAACCACACAATTCCCTCCACAAAAAATTTATGTGGAAACCATTCGCCGAATCAAGAAAATTGCCAGCGAGATTGCAAAATCGTTGAATATCTCTGGACCATTCAATATTCAGTTTTTAGCCCGCGATAATTATATCAAGGTAATTGAGTGTAACCTACGTTCTTCACGTAGTTTCCCATTCGTATCTAAGGTATTGAAAATAAACTTTATCGAATTGGCTACCAAAGTAATGCTTGGTTTAGAGGTTGAGAAACCAGAAAAGTCGGCTTTCGATTTGGATTATGTAGGTATCAAAGCTTCTCAATTTTCATTCTCTCGTCTGCAACAAGCCGACCCTGTGTTAGGAGTGGATATGGCTTCGACCGGAGAGGTGGGTTGTATTGGCGATGATTTCTCGGAAGCAATTCTGAAATCGTTACTTTCGGTAGGTTACCGCATTCCAAAGAAACGGATCCTTATTTCTTCGGGCGAAACAAAATCGAAATTAGAACTTTCGGAAGCTTGTCTGGCACTGCAAAAGAAAGGTTATGAATTGTTTGCAACACGCGGAACCCAAGCGTTCTTAGCCGAAAACGGTGTGAAATCCACTGCTGTAAACTGGCCTGACGAAGCAGGCGAATTGAATGTAAAAGATATGATCTCCAACAAACAATTCGATTTGGTTATCAACATTCCAAAGAATACAAGCAAACGTGAGCTGGCGAACGACTATATTATTCGCCGTGGAGCTATCGACTTCAACATTCCGTTGTTTACCAATGCGCGCTTGGCCTCTGCCTTTATCAATGCCTTCTGCACAATGAGTTTCGAAGACATCAAGATTAAGAGTTGGGATGAATATTAATTACCTCACCTATACCCCTCTCCTTTAGGAGAGGGGAATAAGATAAGAAACAGCCGGTTGCAGGAATGCAATCGGCTGTTTTATTGTTACAAATAAGAGTCTCCTCCTAAAAGCAAGTAATCGCACACGGAATAAACAGAATGGACAGAATATCACTGAGAATATCTATTGCTTTGTTTATAAATATCCAATAATTATCAGCATCCTACTTTTATTATTGCTGTATTTTTCCGTATCATTCTGTGTGCTCTGTGTGCAAATGACTCTTCGGAGTGAACTCAAATACGCTTATTTGATAGCAGAAGCTAGAGTTCCATTTAACGATAAACCCGAATTGAAATTGATTACGGCCTCCATCGCATAATGGTCGGAAAGGTTAGAGTGACGATGTCCAATCTTTTCATAGAAGGTCTTTACAGAACGCTCTATTCGGTGTATAAACTGATCATTCCTGACCAAGATATAATCAATAACTTTTTTTTTACCATGTACATTTTGTACCAATGTATTGTCTACTTCATCGTAGGTAAACTTTGTATCGCCAGTTATCTCACCATTATTTGCTTCGAGGATGTGTAACATTTGCTTATAGTTAACATGATCATCCATGTCGATATTAAAGTCGCCACAAATGATTTGTGGAATATTAGAGCTGTAATGCTGATTCAACAAATGCTCCTTAATTTCTGCACATTGGTTTTCTCTGATATGATGGGAGTTATCGGCTTGAAGGTGAGTAGCCAACAACTGAAATTTAGCTCCGTGAAAATCGCCTTGAAACAGCACAGCACCTTTTCTGGCAACAGCATCAAAGCCCTTGCTGATGCTAAACTGAATCTTATCTAACTGTGTAAGGGGCATTTTACTCACCACCCACAATCCACTGCTGGTGCGAAAGGGAAGTAAACATTGGTTGGCCGGACCGTATTGATAGGGATATGCCTTTGCAAGACGTTTGGCAAGTATATTCCGGCACTTGCTGCTAAAGGCTTCCTGAAAAACGATGATCTGACAATCGGAATATTGCAACTTGTCGGCAATTACCCGCGCACGATCGGCATTGTGATTAAATAAACTAATGTAAGGCAACAGATAGATATTCCAACTCAAAATCTTAAGCGACTCAGCAGTTGTACCCGACATTGCGGGTAATAGCTGCTCTTGGCCTGTACCACGAGAGGTAGATAGTATCATAAGCATTAAAATAAAACAGAGTTTTTTGAACATAAAATTGCTTGTTATTTATGACAGCAAACTAACAACAAATAGGTTACAACAGTGTGAAGAGGACGTGTGTATGTGATTAAAAAATATGTGAAATGACGAAAGACACATTATCCATTGCCGGCAAAATGCCAAAAGTATTGACTAACTTTATCCGGCAAAACTTTATCCGTCAAAAAACGTTTAAGATAGAGTCAATGAGTAAAAAACCGCAAAACAAAACAAGATGAAATACAACTTATTAGGAAATACAGGACTGAAAGTGTCCGAACTATGTCTGGGCACTATGACCTTTGGCGGCCGTGGTATGTGGACAGCCATTGGTACGCTGCCACAAGATGAAGTAAATGAATTGGTGAAACAATCGGTGGATGCAGGTATTAATTTTATCGACACGGCCAATGTTTACAGTGACGGATTGAGCGAAAAAATGACTGGACAAGCTATTCGAGATCTTGGTCTGAAACGGGACGATCTGGTAATTGCCACCAAAGTGCGTGGAATGATGGGCGCAGGGCCGAACAGCTCGGGACTTACCCGCAAACACATTCTGCAACAGGCCGACGAAAGTCTCACCCGCTTGAACATGGATTATATCGATTTGTATCAGATACACGGTTTTGATCCGTTAACCCCACTGGAAGAAACCCTCGAAGCTCTTGACACATTGGTAAAAAGCGGAAAGGTGCGTTATATCGGTTGCTCCAACCTGGCTGCATGGCAGATTATGAAAGCATTGGGCATTTCGGCACAGCAACATTTGGCTAAGTTTGTATCCCTGCAAGCCTACTATACCATTGCCGGGCGCGATTTGGAACGTGAAGTGGTGCCGATGTTATTGGATCAGAAAATGGGATTAATGGTGTGGAGTCCATTGGCTGGTGGTTTTTTAAGCGGAAAATATACCCGTGATGTAAGCGCCGAAGAAGGTCGCCGTGTAAATTTTGATTTTCCTCCAGTGAATAAGGATAAAGCGTACGACATCATTGATGTAATGCAAGAAATTGCAGCAGTCAAAAATGTAACTGTAGCCCAGATTGCACTGGCATGGTTACTTCAACAACCGGTGGTGACAACAATAATTATAGGAGCCAAAAAGCCGGAGCAGTTGCAGGACAACCTAAAAGCTGTGGATGTACTTCTAACAGCCGACGAACTGGCAAAACTAGATATAGCAAGCAAACTAACGGCAGAATATCCGGGTTGGATGATTGAACGCCAAGGTGCTGATCGGAAAGTATAAGCAAAATAAATTCATTCCTTTTCAACCGACCCCGTTACATGCAATCGTGTAATGGGGTCTTTTGAAAGCATAAGTTATCACTGTTTGTGATAGGCTTTTGCCAGTCAGCTTTAGCTACGATAGGCACTATCAACAGACGAAATCATTGACAATAACGATCTTCTTTCCAATTTATAATATTCGAATCAATATAGGCGCCAATGCGCCGACATTCTTCAGCATCCCGAATGACATGATCATGAAATCGTTCCTGCCAAACCTTGCGACCTTTGGACTGTCGCAATGTATTTACGCGTGCAGTGACAACCGATTTAAACCCGGCAACAAATGATGATATTGATTGGGGTTCACGATATGCCACGCCATTGCCATCACCACCGCAACGTAGATTCGCACGGCGGTGCGTATCAATTGTATTGTTATTGTTTTCAGCCGCACGGCGGTGCGTATCAATTGTATTGTTATTGTTTTCAGCCGCACGGCGGTGCGTATCAATTGTATTGTTATTGTTTTCAGCCGCACGGCGGTGCGGCTCTACAATAAAATTATTGACCGCATCATCAGCCGCACGGCGGTGCGGCTCTACGGGATATTCAATTCGCAATATGGCGTGAATATGATTGGGCATAATGACGAATGTATCACAAAACAATTCGGTTCTGATTTCAAACGATTTATTCCATTCCTGCTCCACAATTTGTCCGTATACCGATAAATGCATTTCCTTATCTGTAATACTCCCGAACAAACAAACATGATGTGCAGCGTTGATAGTAATAAAATACAGGCCTTCACTACTATAATCCCACGACTGCCAACGTGCGGAAGGGATACGATATTTATTCTGAAATTTTTCTGACATGGTATCTTAGTTTAGATGGGTGATTGGGGTTCATCACAAACCCAAGGTGCTGTCTCTGCGGGACGTTTCCTTGGGCTAGGATATGGTGGGCTTACAGCCAGAACACATGTTTCATTTCAAAAATATCCCCCCGCCACCTTACATCAGCGGGGGAAAAGTTTGTGGCGTCTTACTTCGACTTTACCGTCACACCGAGTGCTTCGAGCAATTGGTTATCGGGTAGAAGGACTTTGGCGTATTTTATATAATCGGTATATTTTGGATAAAGCAGGTCGAAAGCGGTATCGCGGGTATCGGTGGCAATTTGGGCTTCGGACGTTTCGTTGCGCAAACTATCTTTCAGGCTCTGCACATCGGCAATGGCTTGTCGTTGGTTAGCTACCACCATCGAATCTATGCCAATTTTTTCGACTTTGGTTTGTAATTCCGGCTTGGCAGCAAATTGGGCATAAAAACTCAACGCAAACTGCATCCAGTCGTTGAAAGCTTTCGGAACATCAGCGTCGAGCTGCAGAGCCACTCTAGCGTGCGGGTCTGTTTTAAAAAGTATTCGTGCCAAATTGCGGTGGCGCATCAGGGTTGTGCTTACTTCATCCCGCTTGTTTTTAAAGTGCTGTTGCGCTTCACTTTCGTCGGCGTATTCTTTAATCTGAAATTGGTACATAACTTCCAGTTGCGTCAATTCATCCCTGAGAGCTGCAATTTTTTCGGCCGTGTAACCCACAGTTAGCATTACAGCGAAAATTTGAGGTAAAGAAGCATTGTCAAATGTAAGTTTCATCTTGCCAATTGACTGTTCCATTGTTTCATGATAATTTTTTGAAGTTTTTTTTACTTCGGTGATTCCAGTTACGGCTGTTTCCATAAAATAAGTGTTTAATTGTTTAATAAATTGAGAATATTTAATCATAAAAATTACTCGTTAAGGATGAAAACTACCAAAAAAAAAATTCTGAAGCACTTTTCGGTATCGCTCAGGCATTTTTCATTCGGGATGTCTTGTTTTTCATCTTCTCCGTCCCACTTTGCAACACCGACGGAGCATTTTTCATTTTTGCTCACCCATTTTTCAGATGCTACATCGCATTTTTCAGTTCTGCCGATTGCTTTTTCATCCTTGCATCGTCCATTTTCCCTGTATTTATCGGGCTTTGCAGCATCAATGCACTTATTACATGCAGATTACATAGATTAACATGGCAAATATAGGAAATATATTTTTAACTGCAAGGAGATAGATTAAAATAATTTATAAAAGTTATCAACAACTAACAACAACTAGTCTTTTCAGCCCTAAAATACTGTGCCTGTACAGTGTACCTGCCTTGTGAAGTTATTGCTCACTCTCCCTCGCTCGAAAACCGAGGCGAACAACAAATCCCACAAAATGATTATATTTGTCCCCGAAAAAAACTATCAAAACATCAACATTAAACAATTAAAATGAAATGAAGAAAATAATCAAATTTGGGGAGGATGTACAAGGATACGAAATCCCGGTTCTCAATGAGCGAGAAATAAGAGCTGCAGCCGGAATGTTGTTCCTGCTAATGATTATATCATTATTCATGATCTTATCAAAAGGCAATTTTCTGTTGATAAAATACAGTATAAGCTTGTTTCTAACCGATTTTATAATCCGTGTATTTGTGAGTCCGCGATTTTCGCCAACATTAATTTTGGCACGCATGATTGTTAGCAATCAAACGCCTGAATACGTGGGGGCAAAGCAGAAGATGTTCTCGTGGATTATTGGTTTGGTGCTGGCCACTACTATGTTTATATTAATGGTAATCGTGAATTCGTACAGTCCGATAAGCGGTATTATCTGCCTTATCTGCCTTATATTTTTATTCTTCGAATCGGTTTTTGGTATTTGTTTGGGCTGCAAGGTATATTCATTGATTTATAAAGAAAAAGCTCAGTACTGCCCCGGCGAAGTTTGCGATGTGAAATCGAAACAAGAGATTCAAAAAATATCAAAAGCTCAACTCTTTGTTGTGTTGGGATTTGTAGCTTACATTTTTCTGATGAGTTATTTTCTCAACACGAGTTTCAGTGTAAAACCTCACGACTTATTTGCGACCGAAAGCCCGGCAAAATAAAATGATACAGCCTAATAAAAGAATGTCAAACCACTTCTAATGGTTTGACATTCTTTTTGTCCTACAATTCAAAATTTGTTTTCTACCAATTGTTTTTAACCTATATCAATAATTATTTTAAAATCACTTTCAGAGAGTAAGCCTTTGTAACTCGTAACTTAATGCTTGTAACTTAACTTTATTTTCCTTGATAAACCATTGTTTTCCACGACACCGGGTAGGCGGTAAAGTACCCGTGCGGACTGGTTTTGCTGTTAGCCGGTAGTACTTGTTTTATGTTGGTTCGGATATTAGCCGGCTGACCGCCAAACAGTGGATTACGTCCATAAAATTCTTCTTGCGCTTGCTGAATATATTCCATATAATCTTTGGTTACGCTGCATAATTCGAGCGTTACTCGGTCGCCAACTACTAATTTTTCGTCGGGCTTATCGGACGAAAAATAGCTAAAGGTTTCGTTAATCATATATTTTCCATTAAAGAATTCGTCGTTAGTAACTTGCCATTCCTGAATACTGTCCGATATGAGTTTATCATTTTTATAATTTCTGATAAGGTAGTAGTTCGTTTCATTCGCCGGATCTAGCACCCAAGCTTTCACCGCCCACATATCGGTCTGAAAAAAGCGAGACTGCACTACATCGATACTATCCAGCTTAATGATCGTACTGATAAGACAAGAGGCTGTGTAACTTTCCTTCACGCCATCGGCATTCACATCCACATTGTCGATAGTGAGAGTGTACGTGCGTCCTATTACCCCGGCATAAGTGGCCGGAGTGAGATAAACACCTTTTTTTACCGCATCTTCGGCAAGAGTAATGGTCGTCAGACCATCGTTCAACCTCACCACAGCTCCCGACACCATACTGGGGGCAGTGTTAGAGAAATAGTTGGATGTTTTTTTCAGCACCACAGGGTGTGCCATTGCATCGGTAGTCATCGCACCTTCCACCACTAGCTCGGGCGTAGTGCCTTTCAAGTCGAGGTTAAGATCGGTGGTACAAGCTGCAAATAGAGATGCAGCCGATAGAATGAATAAATTATATTTTAGTTTCATGCTGAGTTAGAATTTAAAATTATACGTAATAGAAGGAACAAAAGTAAACAGATAAGTCATCTGAGCCTTGGTTTTGTAGGCCGTATCGGCATCGTCTATAAAATTGATAGCCCATGCATTTTTATGTCCATACACGTTGTACACAGAGAAATTCCATTCTCCAGTCCACGCTTTTTTAGGATTGTGTTTTGGTTTCCAGGTAAGCGACACATCCATGCGGTGATAATCGGGCATGCGGTACTCATTGCGCTTTGAATAGACGGGTAAAATCACATTGCCAACTTCCATGCGCGCTATCGGATAGGTTACAGGCTGCCCTGTGGCGTATATAAAGTTAGCACCAAAGGATATATGCTCGTTCAGATCATAGTTGGCAACAATGTAAACAGTATGCGGACGATCATACGGCGCCAGATAAGTTTCGTTATTATTTACACCCTCAATGGTTCGTTCGGTGTGCGAATAAGTATAACTAACCCAGCCAGTGAGTTTTCCCATATTCTTTTGTATCTGAAACTCTGCTCCGTAAGCACGAGAGTTACCAAACCGCAACTCACCATCCAACTTGCGATTAAGCAATAGCTGCGCATGATCGCGAAAATCGATGGTATTTTTCATGTCTTTATAAAAAAGTTCTACCGAACCTTCCAGCTGATTGTTCATAAAATTGCGGAAATAACCCACCGCAAATTGATCGCAGGTTTGCGGCTCAATGTTTTTACCAGCAGTAAACCACAGATCGAGCGGAGTTCCTGCCGTAGAGTTAGAAGCCATCTGCAAAAACTGATTGGTACGAGCATAGTTGGTCTTTAACGACGACTTTTCATCCAACAAATAGCTCACTCCCACCCTTGGCGAAAGGCGATAGAAGGTTTTAATCTCCTCACCCGATTTATACACAGTAGAGTCGATAGAGTTATAGTTAGCGTCATAGTTGTACACCGTGCCCGTACCTATGCTCGAAAAAGCCGTCAGGCGTAATCCTGCTTTTACCGACAGACGTTTTGTAACCTGATATTCGTCGGAAATATAAAGCGCTTGTTCGAAAGCATTGATGGAAGGCAAAATATAGGTATCGTAACTAGTTGCCCCTCCTGTGGAGGTGATAGTACCCGGTTTCAAATTGTGTAGAATAGCATTATAGCCAAACTTCAAGGTATTCTCTGGCGTCATAAAATAAGTAAAGTCGGCCTTCAGACTCACATCCTGCATATTATATTTCCAGTCGAAATTGCTCTCGTTGCCCATACTCGATCCCAATCCATAGTTATATCGGCTGTACGTTGTAGTAAAATTACTAAACAAACGTTGCGAGAAAAGGTGGTTCCAACGCCCAGTAAGTGTAGCATTTCCAAAATTAAAACCGGCATCTGCATTCTTAAACTTATCCTGCCCGAAATAGCCCGACAGAAAGATGCGGTTATTATCGTCGATGCGATGGTTGATTTTAGCATTGAAATCGTAAAAGTAAAGTTGGTTTTTGTTTATCTCCTTATTGGACGACAACTTTAGAAATAAGTCGGCATAGGTGCGACGAGCCGACACAACAAATGAAGTTTTATCAGATCCGATAGGGCCTTCTAGCGTCAATCGACTTGATATTAAACCAATACCACCACTACCCGAAAATTTCTTGGAATTACCATCCTTCATCTGTATATCCAGCAGCGACGACAATCGTCCGTCGTAAGTAGCCGGGATATCACCTTTGTAAAGTGTCATATTTTTAATGGCATCGTTGTTGAAAACTGAGAAGAAACCCATCATGTGCGATGCATTATAAATAGTAGCCTCGTCCAATACAATCAGATTTTGGTCAATTCCACCGCCCCTCACACTAAAACTCGAGGTTCCTTCGCCGGCCGAAACCACTCCGGGAAGCAACTGCACAGCCTTCAGCAAATCAACCTCGCCCATCAGCGCGGGCATTTTCCGAATAGTAGCAATAGATACTTGCTGCGCACTCATGCGGTTGAGGGTAATATTTTCATCGCGACGCTTGGAGGTTACCACCAGTTCGTCAATTTCATTCGCAGCCGTTTTAATCTCAATATCCAACTTTGCAGGCTGATTTAATGCTACTTTTTTAGTTATAGGTTCATAACCCACATAGCTCACCTCGATTGTATAATCTCCTTTGGGCACACTGATAGAATAAAAACCATAACTATTGGTTACTGCACCACTTTTTAACTCCTTAATAAAAACCGTGACACCGATAAGTGCCTCTCCATTTGTTTCATCTTTTATATTGCCACTTAAACTTACCCTGTCTACCGTAGTAACCGCAAAAACTGAGCTGAGAAAGGACAAGAAAACAAAAGACAAAATTGCATTCCGTAAATTCATAATTTATTGTTTATAGTTTATGTTGTGAAAAAATAGTCTATTCTAAATTCAAATTCATACAGAGAAATAAATAACAATACAAAAGTAGTTCATTCCACATACGCCCATCTATTAAATCCGTCGAATCGACAAAAAAAGGGGATGAACGTCATAAAAACATACGAATGTATTTCATTTCAATCATAAAATAGTGTTACCACCCAACTTTATTCCGATAACAAATATTAAAACAGCCAACCTAAAAGCATCTTTTTTCATAACTTTGCATGCATACCAGAAATTTTGCTATCTCATTTAAAATTTAATCTTAATAATGAATTTATTGAAACGTATAGAAAGAATGAAACCTACTATTTTGTCCGTATCGCTTTTTGCCTTTTTACTGACAGCATGCTCCATGAGCGAAACGAAAAAGGATCAGCAAATTGACTCACGAATTAAAAATGAAATACACATACTCAATAAACAGATTGTGGACGGACTTGTTGCAAACAAAATAGAAAAAATTCTACCAATTTGTAACCACCAACTACGAAATAGAAAAAGAGAGATAAAACGATTGATGGAACTTGTAAAAGGGACTATTAAAACATCTGACTTCAGAATACTGAACGAATACTATCTGAAAAATGCAGCCAAAAAGGGGATTGCAACCCTAAGCTCCAATAAAGGAAACATCCATGATTATCAGATTCGGTACAAGTCTACGAACAAGGAAATGTATGTAGTGGTGGCATATTTTGAGGATAGTCTATATCAAAAAAGTTTTACATTTTTCTATGGTAGGCAGAACAACAAATGGCAGCTCACCAATTTGCAGGCTGGAGGTCTTAAAATTATGCGTAAAGATGCTATAGACTGGTATTTACAAGCTAAATCTGAATATCAAAAAGGTTACCTCATAGATGCTATGTGCCATATTGGATTAGCAAACCAAATAGTGAGCCCTGTAAACCATATGTGGAAATATCAAAAAGAAAAAGAAATTCAATTGTTCCAACAAAAGATAACAAAAGAAACGTATAGCAAATACCATTTTCCACACACAGTGGACTATGTTCAAACAAAACCTGTTATTTTCAGGATATACGCTCAAGTAATGCCCGAAGGTTGTTTACCACTGGTTCTCTATACCACCACTATCAATCTGAAAAATGTGCACCCATTGGCTGATGAATGTAAAGCCATGCACGAAAAAATCGGACAACTATTTAAAGGTATAGACACGAATAACAAAATAATTGTTTACAGACCTCTGAAAAACAGCCCTACAGGAACGGAAACGGACAATAAATATGTGTTTATGATGTCGAATAAGTAGAGCCGTTTGCTGGCAAAGAGATACACAAATAGACCAACCGGAGGTCAGAATCGAAAGATTCTGACCTCCGGTTTTTAAATACATGCTTCCAAGAACTGGAATATTAATCGTGTACTATAACTGATCAGAAAAATGATTTGATGATTCATTCCACTTTTGCTCAGTATGGTTATAACTAGCTAAAATTCATTTACAAAAAGAATTCTTGCGAACCTTATCAAATATGAGTTGTTACTAAGCATACATATTCTAATGTCCTAAAAACTCTGCACATGGTAACTACAGAAAAACAATCGGTTGACAAAATCGACATAAAAAAACAAACAAATTTATTTAAAAACTTCGATCCAGCCGAAGATAAAATACTCAGAATCATCGATAATGATGGTAAGGTTATAAACAAAGAATTAATGCCTGATTTGGATGACGAAACTATTATCCAGGCTTATAAACACATGTTGTATTTCCGAACAGCCGACCAAATGGCAGTTTCATATCAACGCCAGGGAAGGATGTACACTTTTCCACCCTGCATGGGTCACGAAGCAATTCATGCGGCATCTGGCATGACCATAAGAGATCAGGACTGGCTGGCACCCGCTTTCCGCGAAGTAGGAATAATGCTTTTAAAAGGTGTAACCATGAAAGAAATATTCCTGTATTATATGGGAAATGAGGAAGGTAGTAATTATAAAAAAGCGAACCATGTACTACCCATTAATATTTCTATCGGCTCACAATTTTTACACGCCACAGGTATTGGTTATTCCGTAAAATATCAGAAAAAAGAGGAACTTGTTTTCACCTCTATCGGTGATGGAGGAACTTCGGAAGGTGATTTCAGCGAAGCACTCAATTTTGCTGGAATATGGAAAGTTCCGGTCATCTATACCATTCAGAATAATCAATATGCTATTTCTGTCCCAGTACGAAATCAAACCAATTCAGTCAATTTAGCCATCAAGTCCTATGCTTTCGGTTTGCCCGGAATAAAAGTGGACGGCAATGATTTTTTTGCTATGTATGCCGTCTACAAAGAGGCTGCAGAATATGCCAAAGCCGGTAATGGTGCAGTATTAATAGAGGCATTAACGTATAGAAAAGGGGCACACACCACCTCCGATGATCCTACTAAATATCGTACAAAAGAGGAAGAACTGGAATGGGATAAAACCGATCCGATTGTACGATTGAAAAAATACATGGATCAAAAAGGTATTTGGAAAGAGAACGAGGAAGAATTGATTGAAAAATACAAACTGGACGTAGATAAACAATTTGAAGAAGCCGAAAATGAGGCGACTTATAAATTGGAAGATGTTTTTCAGCATATGTACGTGGATATGCCGGACGATTTGAAAAGGCAGAAAAATGATTATGAACAATTTCTAACATGGAAGGAAAGCAGAAAATGAGTGTAATGACAATAGTACAAGCCATAAATAATGCATTAGACATTAAGCTTGAAGAAGATAAATCGGTAGTTGTTTTCGGGGAAGATGCCGGAGTTGAAGGTGGCGTTTTCAGAGTAACAGAAGGATTGCAAAAGAAACATGGTGTTGCGAGAGTTTTTGATACACCCATTGCCGAGTCGGCTATTGTGGGGACAGGACTTGGAATGGCTTTATCGGGCTTACGGCCGGTGGTTGAACTCCAGTTTGATGGTTTTTCATATCCGGCATTTAATCAGATTATCTCCAATGTTTCGCGTATGCACAACCGTTCGCGGAGCATGTACAAAGCACCCATGGTGATTCGTTTTCCGTACGGTGGCGGTATAAATGCATTAGAGCACCATTCCGAAAGTCCGGAAGCATTGTATTCACACATTCCGGGATTAAAAGTGGTGGTACCCTCTACCCCACATGATGCTAAAGGCTTAATGATAGCCGCCATTGAGAGCGATGATCCAGTTATCTTCATGGAACCAAAACGAATTTACAGAGCCGTTAAACAAGAAGTAGCCGACGATAAATTCTCTATTCCGCTGGGTAAAGCAAAAGTACTGACCGAAGGTACCGACGTAACCGTGGTGGCATTTGGCGCCATGATTCGTGAATGCCAAAAGGCAATGGTAATGGCTAAAGAAGCCGGCATTTCGGTTGAGTTGATTGACTTGAGAACCATTTATCCTATTGATAAAGAGACAGTAGCCGCATCAATTAAAAAAACGGGGCGAATAGTGATTGTGGCCGAAGCACCCGAATCGTTCAGCGTGGGTGGCGAACTCATAGCCATTGCCAATGAGGAAGCATTCCTTTATCTGGAGGCACCACCAAAACGCGTAATGGGCTTTGATACCATAGTGCCATTGGCCAAAGGTGAATCGTTTTATATGATAAGCCCCGAAAGGATTTTCTATGAAATTGAACGTACCGTCAAATTTTAAATTACAACACCATGAGATATATTTTTAATTTTCCGGATATAGGAGAAGGGCTTGAAGAAGGCACCATCCTCCAGTGGCATGTGGTAAAAGGGCAGGCAGTAAAAGCCGGACAGGCACTTGTGAACATGGAAACCGACAAGATTGTAACCGATATTCCGTCTCCAAAAACGGGTACTATCATTGAGATATTCGGAAGTGTGGGCGAAACAATCAAAGTAGGAAGTCCGTTAGTAGAAATTGAAATTGAAGGCGTACTGGGAGTTGCCGCAGTAGCCGAAACTAAAGAGCCGGACAAAACAGAACCAAAAGAGGGTGATGAAGAAGAAGGCGCTGGAGTTGTGGGCACCATGGAGCTAGCGGGTAAAAATGCTTATCTGGCAGCAAGCAACGAGGGTTCATCAAAACCAAAAACGGAAGAAAAATCGATTTCAAAAGTATTGGCAACTCCGCTTGCCCGTGCCATGGCTAAAGATTTGAACATTGATATAAATACCGTTAAAGGCACCGGACCTTCAAGCAGAGTAACGAAGGAAGATATAGAAAACTATCAACCTACAAAGCCAACAGCCGAAGTAAAACAAAAAGCCGAACCGTTTACGCCTACTCAACCTGCAGAGGCGTATACTTACGAGCCGCTATCGCAAATAAGAAAAGCCATTGCCAAAAATATGCTTAATTCCAAACAGAGCACAGCACACATGACGCTTTTTGATGAGGTTGAAATTACTGATCTAATGCGCATACGGGATAAATTCAAACTTAAATACGCCCAGAAAGATATCAAACTTACGTATCTTTCTTTCGTTGTGAAAGCAACTGTACATGCACTTAAGAAGCACCGACAGCTGAATTCGCAGATTGATATGGAAAACGACAGAATGATTTTCAAAAACTACTATAATATTGCCATTGCCATTGATACTCCCGAAGGGTTGGTAGTTCCTGTCATTAAAAATGCTGATCAACTGTCGATAATGCAAATTGCCAATGAAATCATGCTGTTGTCGGAAAAAGCACGGGATAGAAAACTCACAATGGACGACATGAAGGATGGAACATTTACGCTTACAAACTATGGTTCTATAGGCGGTATTTTTGCCACTCCGGTGATTAACTATCCACAGGCTGGGATATTGGGCATTGGCCGAATAGTAAAGAAACCGGTTATAAGCAATGATCAGGTGGTAACCGGAAATGTATTGCCACTATCGCTTTCGGTTGATCATCGGATAGTAGACGGCGGCGAAGCATCTCGGTTTATAAATAGCATTATGGCATACCTTTCTGATCCGATGCTATTGCTAATGGAATAAAAAGAACACATAATTTACCTCTTAAAAACTAGAACCATGGAATACGATGTGATTATTATCGGTGCCGGTCCTGCCGGATATGTTGCTGCCATCAGAGCAGGACAAGTTGGTTTAAAAACCGCCATTGTAGAAAAAAAATACATTGGTGGCATGTGTCTCCAATGGGGTTGCATCCCTACAAAAGCATTGCTCGAAAGCGCAAAGTTATTCGACAAAATAAAACATGCCGACGAGTTTGGTATTGATGGTATTTTTGAACATAAAATATCTTTTAATTGGGAAAAAGTAAAAGCACGATCAAAAAAAATATCGGGTAAACTTGGGTCGGGCGTAAGTCATTTGCTCAATAAAAATGGAGTGGATATTATCTCCGGCAATGCTGTAATAGGATCAGACCATTCGGTGTTGGTGGACGGAAAAAAATTTAGTGCTAAACATATTATCATTGCTACCGGTTCTAAACCAAAGTTGATGGATAAGAAGTTGGATAATGCACCCATTGTTGAAGTTGAAAACATGTTTTCTCTGGCTGAAATTCCGAAGAATATTGTGGTTACAGGCAATCATATTTCATCAGTAGAAATAGCGCAGTTCTTCAAACTCATCGGCAAAAAGGTGACACTCATTGCCAACAGTAATTACTTTATGGTAGGACTGGACGAGCATTTAATCAAGTACATTACACATAAACTCGAAACAGAAAAAATTGAATTGATAGTGGATGCTTATCCTGAAAAATTTGAGAATGGCGAGCTTTATATTGGTAATTCAAAAATTAAATGCGATTTGCTTGTCAACTGTAATTCACGCAAAGCAATTATACCCGAAAGCGAAACTCCACTGGAACTTACCGAGCGCGGATTTATAAAAACAAACGATAAATTCGAGACAAATATCGACGGTGTGTATGCTATCGGCGATGTGAGTGGAAAAAGTTTTGTGGCACATATAGCTTCGGCACAGGGAATTCACGTCATCAATACCATCAAAGGCATTAAGAAACGCTTTAACATGTCAAATTATGCTATCAACATGTACACTGTTCCGGAAGTTTCTCAAATTGGAATGACAGAGCAAGAACTCAATAGCAAGGAGATTCCTTTTAAAGTCACCGAGCTCCCCCTATCTTCGAATGCAAAGGCCATGATAGAAGGAAATACCGAGGGCTATATTCGTATGCTTTCCGATAAAAAATATGGAACCGTTCTCGGCGTTCAGATAGTGGCGGCAAATGCTACCGACATGATTTCCGAAGCAAGTGCATTTATGGCGTTTGATGGCACCGTTTACGATGTGGCGAATATTATACACGCTCATCCTACCGTTTCGGAGATATTTATGGAAGCTGGCTTTGATGCTTTTGACAAAGCAATTCACAAATAACAATAATGATCTTAGGGAGCATCGGATCGGATTCTGCGGCAACCTATCTGCGTGATGCAGTGACACATTTGCGTGATGCAGTGACCCATCTGGGAAACTGACAAAAAAACGGTGCAAACTAGTCAATTTAAAAACAGATTCAAATGACCGATTATAATCTTCCCGATATCCAATTACTTGAGGATAAAACCAAGCCCTTTCTGATTTGGATCCCCGACAAAACCTATATCGTTTTGGGGGCATCAAATCGGGCGGACGAAGCATTGTTTTTAGAAAGAGTGGTTCAAGATGGTATCACCGTGCTCAAAAGGCCGTCTGGTGGACAAACCGTGATGCTTACGCCGCACAATCTGATTATTTCAGTTGTCTTTTCCGATCCCAAAGAGCTACATCCTAAAGATGTTTTTTTGAAAACAAATACCTTGATTATTTCTGCACTGGGAAAAGCCGGTGTTGAGAATCTTTCATTGAGAGGAATTTCCGATATTGCCATTGACGGTAAAAAAATTCTAGGCTCATCCATTTATCGCAATAAAGACAGTTTGCTGTATCACGCCGTACTCAATCTGGCTGAACCGGCATCTACGTTTGAAAAATATCTGAAACATCCGACAAAGGAACCCGATTACCGTCAGGGGCGTAAGCATACCGATTTTGTTACATCACTCAAAGAAAAAGGATATACGCCGGATTACCATCAATTAACAAGCCTCATTCTGCTAAGTATAGAAGAGGCTTCACTTACTTAGATATCAACACATGACCCAAACAAATAACGACTACATCAAACAACTCCTCGACGAGAGAGTACTTTTATACAATCGACTTGATTTCATTGACTCCGACCCGATTCAAATTCCGCGGCGCTTTTCACGAAAAGAAGATATCGAAATTGCAGGTTTTCTTACCGCCACCATATCGTGGGGACAACGCAAAAGTATTATCAACAATGCCAACCGCCTGATGGACATAATGGACAATGCGCCGTATAATTTCCTAATGGAAAACAATTTTTCTTCTGATATCAATACAAGTTCAGAAGAGCTGAAACGCTTTGTTCATCGCACATTCAATGGCAACGACTGTCTTTTCTTTCTCGAGTCCTTGAAAAATATCTATACACATCACGGCGGGTTAGAAACTGTTTTTACAGAAGGTTATCTGTCTCTAGGAACAGCTTTTGACGCTTTAAAGCATTTCAGAAATGTCTTTTTATCGCTTCCGCACAACCTTCGCGTCCGTAAACACGTTTCGGATGTATCGGCCAATTCATCGGCCAAGCGACTCAATATGTTCCTTCGTTGGATGATTCGTGAGGATGAAAACGAAGTTGATTTT
>Ga0136636_10000649_pt1 | contig 18551 bp, 12 predicted proteins | sample AntDrymUQ8522106_2_FD_104653 | JGI IMG/M metagenome (GOLD analysis project Ga0136636, IMG submission 104653) | Polar desert sand microbial communities from Dry Valleys, Antarctica - metaG UQ852 (21.06) | ecosystem: Environmental > Terrestrial > Soil > Desert | place: Antarctica: Dry Valley... | reverse complement strand
TTACTGTTGCAACTACATTTTAATTATACTGATAATCAAAGGTAAATTTTGTTTATAAGTTTGGCTTTCGAAACACCAAAAACAAGTACTAAAACATCCTGCTCATATTTCACGGATTTCAATTTCTTCAATTTTAGAACTCCGTTCTTAATGAAAAAAAATCACAATCAATTTAACTCAAATCAACTAATTAACCCATGATCCAAATCTAATCAAAATGAGTAAAAAACACAGTTCAAATTTAATCCGGTATTTTGCACTGTTCCTGTTTCTCTTTATTGCTTCAGGAACTATAATGGCGCAAAAAATTTCGGTAACCGGAAAAGTAACGGATGCATCTAATGGATTACCATTGTTTGGTGTATCCATTGGTATTACAGGCACTTCCTCGGGAACTATAAGCGATGTGGCCGGGCAATTTACTATCCAGGCTCCTTCGAAAGTATCAGTTCTGGTATTCACATCGGTAGGTTATACGCCGCAGCAAATTGTGGTAGGTGAAAATACTCAGCTCAATATAACTATGGTGCCTGAAATGACCCAACTCGAACAAATTGTTGTGGTTGGCTATGGTACTCAACGCAAAAAGGACCTGACAGGCTCAATTGCACTGGTATCAACCAGGGAAATTAAGTCACTGGCACTTCCCAGTGTCGGCGATGCCTTACAAGGACGTGCTGCCGGAGTTCAGGTTATTTCATCCGGAACACCGGGAACGGATGCAACTATTCGTATCCGCGGGGTTGGAACTATAAATAATAACAATCCGCTGCTGGTAATTGATGGAGTTCCTGTTTCGAGCGGGCTCAATACACTTAATATGAACGACGTTGAATCGATGCAGGTTCTCAAAGATGCATCTGCAACTGCTATTTATGGTTCAAGAGGAGCTAACGGGGTAGTAATTATTACCACCAAACGCGGCAAAGCCGACCAATCACACCTTGCCTTCAATTACTTTTTTGGCATGCAGAAAGCCACACATGTTGTCGACATGCTTAATGCAGGCGAATTTGCTGCTCTGCATAATGAGATAATGGCAAATGCTGGTCAGCCACAAAATCCTGCTTATGCCGATCCTGCTTCTTTAGGCGAAGGTACTGATTGGCTGGGTGAAATGTTCGATCCTGCTCCAATGCAAAACTTTTCTCTTTCCTATTCGGGAGGCAATGAAAAAACAAATGTGTATGTTTCCGGTAATTACCTCACCCAGGATGGAGTTGTTACCAACACCGGCTATAAAAAACTGACACTCCAATTCAATAGTGATACTAAAATTTTCGACAAATTAAAATTTGGAAACAGTCTCACGCTCAACAACGACAATAAAACAAGTGGAAATTATAGCATACGCAATGCAATGTTAGCGTTACCAACCCAACCCCTGTATCAGGAAAATGGAATTTATTCCGGCCCAATCCAGCAACCTATGTGGGATGGAGATATTGTAAACCCTATTGGCCTGGCTAATACAGTCGATAATTCCACTTTAGGATATAACCTTATAGGATCACTATACGGAGAGTATGAAATTATCAAAAATCTGAAAATAAAATCAACTCTTGGATTACAGGCAAATTTCTGGAACTCACGCACCTGGGCACCTGACTACCATTGGAATTCGAGTATCAACGAAAATTCATACCTGTATGAACGGTACAATAAAAACCTGACCTGGCTATGGGATAATATGATTACTTACGAAAAAGCGATTGACAAACATAACATCGCATTGATGGCAGGTATGAGTGCTCAGGAAAACGAATCCCATTACCTTAACGGTTCCAAAATATCCTTTGCCAGTAACCTTACCCAGCAAATGGACAACGGAACTTTACAGCCAACTTTAGGTGGAAGTACCTACTCATGGTCATTGTTATCCTATATTGGACGAGCGAATTATAATTATAATGGGAAATATCTGGCCACAGCAACTGTCCGCTACGATGGTTCCTCCCGCTTTGGCGAAGGCAATAAATGGGGCTTGTTCCCTTCAGGTAGCCTTGCATGGCGCATCTCAGAAGAGGAATTTATGAAATCCCTCACTTTTTTGAATTCAATGAAAGTACGTGCCGGATATGGAGTTACAGGTAACCAGGAAATTGGTGATTACTCATTCGCTTCGGCACTGCAAACTATAAGGTACAATTTTAACAATTCTATTGTTAACGCCGTTGTTCCTCAAATGATGCCTAATCCAAATGTACAATGGGAAGAACAAAGACAGGCAAACATAGGTTTTGATGCTTCGATGTTTAAATCGCGGATTGAAGTAACTGTTGATGCATATATAAAGAATACTGACAATATGCTGGTTCCTATGTCGGTTCCTGTTTCAACCGGTTATTCTGATGTGTATGTTCCATATATCAATGCAGGTGAAATGGAGAATAAGGGAATAGAATTTACCATTGATTCACGGAACCTGGTTGGAGATTTTACATGGAACACTTCGTTTAATTTTTCGTATAACCATAATGTGGTTAAAAGCTTAAATGATACTGTGCCTATGACAAGCGGGAGCATTGGTTTAAACTACAATCTCGCTCTTATTCAGGCAGGGCATCCGGTTAACGAGTTTTACGGATTCATTATCGATGGTATTTTCCAAACACAGTCCGAAGTTGATAACCATGCTGTTCAGGTTCCGGGTAACGATCCGTACAGCCGAACTTCGGCAGGCGATATCAAATTCAGGGATCTGAATAATGATGGAATTATTAATGACCTCGACCGTGCTTTCACCGGTAATCCAAATCCATCATTTATATTCGCACTCAACAACTCATTTGCTTACAAAGGTTTCGACCTGAGTGTATTCCTGCAGGGAGTTGCGGGTAATAAAATTTTTAATGCCAACCGCCTCTATACCGAAGCAATGTCCGTTGCACAAAACCAAACCACTGCAACACTCGACCGTTGGACGGGTGAAGGCACCAGCAATTCAATGCCAAGGGCTGTTTTCAATGATCCGAATAAAAATACACGACCTAGCGACCGGTATGTTGAAGACGGCTCATATCTGAGAATTAAGAATTTAACCTTAGGATATACCTTGCCAACTGAATGGATTAAAAAAGCTCATTTTTCATCCGTAAGAGTTTATGCTTCCGGACTCAACATTCACACATTTACAAAATATACAGGTTTTGATCCGGAAGTAGGCACAAGTGGAATTGATAACAATGTGTATCCGGTTACTGCCACTTATAGTTTTGGAATTAACCTTGGGTTCTAATCTTTTAAATACGCAATCAAATGAAAATCAAAATATATATCTCACTTGTCCTTTTCATTACACTTTTCGTTTCGTGTAGCAAGGATTTTCTGGAAAAATCGCCGGAATACTCGGTTAACACCGAAAACTTCTATCAAACAGAAGCTGATGCCATTGCGGCTATCAATGGCGCTTACCAGCCGTTGCAATGGCCAAAACTTTACAATTTGCGATTGTGGACACCGGATATAATGGCTGGAAACAGCATTGTTGGTGCAGGTGGCGGTTCCGATGGCCAGGAAACACAGGACCAGGCTAATTTTGTAACTACAACTGACAACCAGGGAGTACTCGATCTATGGCGTGGTCCATGGCCGGGAATCCTCAGGTGCAACATTATATTGCAAAAAGTTCCGGGTATGGCAATCAGTGAATCCATTAAAAACAGAGTTTTAGGAGAAGCCTATTTTTTAAGGGCACAGTACTACTTTATCTTAGTCCGTTTTTTTGGTGACGTTCCGTTAGTGCTTATGCCGGTAGAACCTGGCGACGATCTTCGTCCTTTCCGCACTTCTAAATCAGAGGTTTATGATCAAATTATATCTGATTTTACCAAGGCAATTGAACTTTTACCTGCCCGTGAAAGCTATAGTGGATCTGATTTGGGTCGTGCTTCGAAAGGCTCGGCTGAAGGAATGCTTGCTAAAGTACACCTCACACTTGGCAACTGGCAACTGGTAGTTGAACATTGCAATGAAGCAGCTACTTTGGGTTATGCGCTTAACCCTAGCTACGCAAGCAACTTTGATCCTTCAAATAAAAATACGGTTGAATCGTTATTCGAGGTTCAATATGCAAGTAATGGAGGCTATGATTTCTGGTCGAATGAAAACCAGGCTTCATGGCTCAGCACATTTACAGGACCACGGGGATCAGATTTGGCAGCTGGTGGATGGGGATGGAATCAGCCAACCCAGGAATTCATTGATTCATACGAAGCCGGTGATCAGAGAAAAGATGTGACTGTTTTTTATGAAGGCGGCCCTCAGTTTGATGGCAAAGACTATCAGAAATCCTATTCGATGACAAATTACAATCTGCGTAAATTTATTGTATCCAAATCTGTTTCACCATCTTATGATAACAGCCCGATGAATTTCCCGGTGCTGCGTTACGCTGATGTTCTGTTGATGAAAGCCGAAGCATTGAATGAACTCGGAAGGACTTCGGAAGCCGAAACCCCTCTTAACGACGTGCGCTCACGGGCAGGATTAACAGCAGTTTCAGGTTTGTCAAAAGATGCTTTCCGCGAAAAAGTGCTTCATGAACGACGAATTGAGCTTGCATTTGAAGGCCAGCGCTGGTTCGACCTGGTGCGTGTTAACAGTGGAGCTTATGGTATTGATTTCCTGCATTCGATTGGTAAAACAAATATGAGTCAGAAACACCTCCTTTTCCCAATACCACAAAAAGAACGTGATGCAAATCCAAATCTTACTCAGAATTCCGGGTATTAAAACAGAGATGGTTTAACTTAATTTTCATAAGAAAAAAATCGAACGAGATGAACAAACATAACCTATTCACGATTGCTGTTAAAGGTATAAAAGAACTGAAATCTGCAGTCAGACGGATTTTAACAATTGTCCTTTCAGGAATGCTGATCTTCTTTTCATCCTGCCAGAAAGAAGAAGTTACCGATATTGAACTGGCCGGAGAACTTGCTATTTCATCATCATCCGCCGACATAGTTCTGTCGCAGAAAAAAGATGCTGATGTAGCTCTTACTTTTAATTGGACAACCGGAACAAATAATGGAACCGGAGCTTCCATTTCGTATATTTTGCAAATTGATAAAGCAGGAAACAACTTTGCCAGTCCACAGGTATTCGATATGGGTAAAGCCGTTTATGCAAAATCCTTCTCTGTTGCTCAGCTAAACAGCAGTCTGCTCGAAGAATATGGAGCGGTTGCCGGCGTAGTTTTCAATCTTGAGGCACGAATAGTCTCAACAGTATATGATTTGCCCACTACTCAGCAAATATCGCAGGTAATTGCCATCAAAGTAACGCCTTTTGAACCTGTAAGCACAACCTTGTATATTTTGGGCGATGCCACCGCTAATGGATGGGATGCCAGTAAAGCAATAGCTTTAACTCCTGATGCTGACGATCCGACAGTTTTCGTTTTTAAAGGTGCATTAGGAACCGGAAGCTACAAATTCATTACTGCTTTAGGTGAGCTATTGCCATCGTACAACCTTGGAACCGACGACTTTCATATTATATATCGCACAGACGACAGCCAACCTGATGATAAATTTGCAATAACAGAAGCTTCGGTTTATAAGATTACTGTCCGCTTGCTCGATCTTACTACATCAGCCGTTAAACTTGATCAGCCTCCTTATGATAAAATGTACATGGTAGGTGATGCAACCCCTAATGGATGGGATATCAGTAATTCAACCGAACTTATCCAGGATCCGGATAACCCCTATGTTTTTACTTATATAGGTGTAATGAAAACCGGTGATTTTAAATTCCCGGTGAACCAAAACTCCGATTGGGGCCAGGATATGTATATGAAACTTTCTGATTCAACCATGTACCTTCACCATGGTGGTGATCCTGATGATAATAAATGGACAATTGCAAAGAAAGGCCACTATATAATTACGCTAAACCTGTTGGACAATACAATTTCGCTGGCGCGAACCAAGCTTTTCATGGTTGGCAGTGCCACCCCGATTGGTTGGAGTATTGACAAGGCCATAGAACTTACAGAAGATGCAACCGACGGATGTATATTTACATACTCAGGCCCTATGGTAACAGGCGAATATAAATTCCCTGTAAACCGCAATACCGATTGGGGTCAGGATATGTATATGCGCACTGATGATACCCATATGTACAGGCACGTTGGCGGGGCATCCGATGATAACAAATGGAGTATCACCACTGATGGTAATTATGTTATAACAGCAAACATTGAAACATTAACGCTGAGTACTGCTGGTAAAAAATGAGGGTTGGGTTGGTGAATTGGCAGGGCTGCCGAATGCAAGGCAGCCCTCCTTTTCTTAAATCAATGCGACAAGTAAAAACCCGGGAATCAAATCTTATAGTTATCACTTCCGAAAGATAAATTCGTACCATTTCCGCAGTTAAAATTTTGAAAAATGAACATACGGTTACTTTGTTTACTTGTTTTAGTTGCAAGCTTGATTTTGGGTTGTAAAAAGCCGGATGATGATTCAACTTCAAACCCACCGGTTCCTCCGGTTAATGAGGCTACACCATCATACAAAGGGGTGAATATCGCAATTGATAAAGCTGCTTACAACCCAGGTGACGAAGTAAATTTTACCATCAACACTTCCACGCTTCCTGCATCGGCAAAAGTGAGGTACAAATATTTAAATACAATACTTTCAGAAACAGCAATTACAGGCTCTTCGTGGAAATGGGCAACACCAACAACAGATTTCACAGGATATATTGCCGAAGTATTTTCCACAGAAAATGGTACTGAAACAATTTATGCAACCATTGGAATTGATGTTTCATCAAGCTGGAAAAAATTCCCGCGGTATGGGTTCTTATCCAATTTTTCACAGTTAAATGATGATGAAATAAACACCGTAATCAGCAATCTTAACAGGTATCATATCAACGGACTTCAGTTTTACGACTGGCAGAACAAACACCATATGCCTCTGCCCATAATAAACGCAAGCCCGGCAAATTCCTGGAAGGATATTGCCAACAGGGATATTTACTTCAATACTGTTCAGAAATATATCAGCAGCGCACACAGCTTTAATATGAAAGCTATGTTCTATAACCTTATTTATGGAGCATGGGAGAATGCTGATGCCGACGGAGTGCAGAAGGAATGGTATATATATAAGGATAACACGCATACTAACCTTGATTTTCATGCGCTTTCTTCGCCTTTTCTGAGCAATATTTATATGCTCGATCCTTCAAATGCTTCCTGGCAGCAGTACATTGAGGCTGAAAATAAAAAGGTATACCAATTTCTGGCATTTGATGGCTTTCATATGGACCAGCTTGGTGACCGGGGGGCACGCTACAAATACGACGGAACTTTCCTAAATCTTTCTCAAACATTTAAACCTTTTATCAATGCAATAAAGGCTGATGAGCCTCAGAAGGATATAGTGATGAACGCGGTTGCTCAATATGGGCAGCAGGGAATTGCCGAAGCTTCAAGTGATTTCCTTTATACGGAAGTATGGAGTCCTTCCGACAGTTATAACGATCTGGCAAATATTATAAAACAGAACAACACCTATAGCAATAATACCAAGAATACAGTTTTGGCTGCTTATATGAATTATGACATGGCCAATAACAAGGGCTATTTTAATACCCCATCGGTGCTAATGACCAACGCTGTAATTTTCGCCTTTGGCGGGGCACATCTGGAGTTAGGCGAGCATATGCTTGGCAAGGAATATTTTCCGAATGATAACCTCAACATGAAGGATGATCTGAAAAAAGCACTTACTACATATTATGATTTCCTTGTCGCATATCAAAATCTGCTTCGTGATGGCGGTGCTTTCAATGATGTTTCTGTAAGTTCTATGGATGGTAAAATATCAATAGCAAAATGGCCTGGAAACCAGGGAAATGTTGCTTGCTTTGGCAAAAGAGTGGGAAGTAGCCAAATAATACATCTTATTAATTTTAAGGACTCAAAAACTACCAGCTGGCGCGATAATAAAGGTATCCAGATAGCACCGGCCCTTATAAAAGATGCTCAGCTTTTGCTTGCAAGTGATGCAGCAGTTAAAAAAATATGGATGGCTTCGCCTGATATTAACGGGGCAGCATCACGCTCCATAAACTTTGCACAAAGCGGGAATAAGGTAAGCTTTATACTGCCTGAATTAAAATACTGGAGTATGATTGTGGTGGAATACTAAATACCTGCTGTTACGCAGTCATAGATTTAATAAGTTAAAAACGTAGTACAGAGTTTGTTCTGTTCAAGATAAAAAACCCAAGCCTGATGTATAAGTTTATTATTCCATTTATATTTTTTGCTGCACTGATGATATCTGAAGCGGATGCCCGGGAAAAATCTACGCCAGGCAATTGCGTTTCCTATTCCTTACAGGGCAACAAAGTGATTTTCAGCTGCGAGAACAATATAAAAGTACAATTGGAACAAATAAGTTCCGGCATCCTGAAAATATGGTACGACCACGATGATTTTAAACGGAATAATGAATCATTTGCTGTAATCAAAACAGGAAATGAACTTGAAAATCTCAATATTTCGGAGCAACCACAGAGTTATGAAATATATACCGGCGATTTGATTGTAAGGATTAATAAATCACCTTTTCAGATTCGGATTTTCGACAAATATCAGAAACTGCTGATGGAAGATTTCCAAAACAGGGGTTTCGAAAAGGATTCATTAAAAATGTCAAGTTATAAAACTCTCCGGCCGGGAGAACGAATTTATGGTCTTGGCGAAAAAAACGGGCCAATCAACAGAGTTGGCAGCCGTTTCAAAATGTGGAACAGCGATAAACCATGTTACGATGTAAATGAAGATCCCTTGTACAAAAGCATTCCTTTTTTCATGAGTAGCGCAGGTTATGGTATTTATTTTGACAATACTTATAAAACTGAATTTGACTTTGGCGCAGAATCGGCAAACTATTACTCATTTTCAGCTCCCGGCGGAGAGATGATATATTATTTCATTTTTGGCCCCACGTATAAGCAGATTATCAGCCGGTATATTGAACTAACCGGAAAACCAATAATGCCGCCGGCATGGGCACTGGGTTTCTCGCAATGCCGTGGCTTGCTCACCAACGAAAAACTGACACGCGAAATAGCCAAGGGGTATCGCGACCGCCGGATTCCATGCGATATTATTTACCAGGATATAGGCTGGACAGAGCATTTACAGGATTTCGAATGGCGTAAAGGCAATTATGACAATCCGGTAAAAATGCTTGCCGATCTGAAAGCTGATGGGTTTAAAGTGATTGTTTCACAGGATCCTGTGATTTCGCAAGCCAACAAAAAGCAATGGAAGGAAGCAGATTCGTCGGGCTATTTCGCGACAGATATCCGAACCGGAAAAACGTATGATATGCCCTGGCCATGGGGTGGCAACTGTGGTGTAGTTGATTTTACAAATCCAAAGGTTGCCGATTGGTGGGGAGCCTGTCAGCAGAAAGCAATTGATGATGGTGTACGCGGTTTCTGGACCGATATGGGCGAACCTGCATGGAGCAATGAAGAAAGTTCCGACAGGCTGTTTATGAAACATCATTTGGGAATGCATGATGAAATTCACAATGTGTATGGACTTACATGGGACAAGGTTGTAACCGAACAATTTGAAAAACGAAATCCCAACACGCGAATTTTTCAAATGACACGGGCTGCCTTTGCCGGAATGCAGCGTTACACCTTTGGCTGGTCAGGCGATTCAGGCGATGGCAACAATGTTATGGACGGATGGAAAAAACTGGAAGCCCAGATTCCGGTAGCATTATCAGCCGGTATAGGAGGAATCCCATTCTGGAGTTGCGATATTTCCGGATATTGCGGTGATATCAAGGACTATGAGGCCATGAGCGAATTATATGTTCGTTGGCTGCAGTTTGGAGTTTTTAATCCAATCAGCCGCGCCCACCACGAAGGTAACAATGCAGTTGAACCCTGGCTTTTCGGAACTGAAGCAGAAGTAATATGTAAAAAAGCCATAGAACAGAAATACCAGTTATTCCCATATATCTACACGTATGCACGGCAGGCATTCGACAACGGATTGCCACTTATGAGAGCTTTGATGATCGAATATCCGGACGATCCGGAAACATTCAATTTAAATTCACAATTTCTCTTTGGAAAAGAATTACTGATAGCTCCGGTTATGGAAAAAGGTGCTGTATCAAAAAAGATATATTTACCTGAGGGAGAATGGATTGATTTTAATCATTCACAAACCAGATTCCAGGGCAAACAATGGATTGATTATCCGGTAACATTGGAAACGACGCCCGTATTTGTAAAACAAGGTTCGGTTATTCCAACAATGCCTGTAATGCAATATATAGGCGAAAAGAAGAATGCACCGGTTTGGTTCGAAGTATTCCCTGCTATGGCCGGCCAATCTGCAACATTTATGCTTTACGAAGACGATGGAGAAACCAATAATTACAAAAAAGATAGTTGCAGAAGAACAGAAGTAAAGTGCAAATCATCAAAAGAAGTTTGGAATCTGAGTATCAATTCTCAGTTAGAAAGCGGAAGTAATCCTGATGCACACAGAAATTTTGGAATCAGAATACATCTGGATCAAGCTCCGCAGGCAATCTCTGTAAAATCAACCAAACTGAAATCAGTTAGTTTTGAAAAACTAGAAAATAGCTGGTACGAAATCTCCGAAAAAGCTGTTTGGAGTTGGGATAAAATTACGAATACCTGCTGGATTAAATTATCGGATAATGGCTCTCCTACCGACATTGAAATTAAAAAATAACTAAATGACTTCAATAAATTTTTACATGTCAGTGATATTCTGTGCATTACAAACCCTTGTATTTGCACAATCCGGAGAAAGGGCAATTTATAAATCCGAGGCATACAGTATTTATACTAACAGAGTTGAGCAAGCCGGTTCCAAGGCAGAAGCATTTTCGGCAACTGAAATGACTTCCAATTACAGAAGCCCGGGGGCTGATAAGTACAGTCCGACAATCAGCTTCAAATTCAGTATTAATTTGCAGGATAATGAAATGATTTCGGGCAAGGATCACCTTGTAACTCTGCAACCCGAAAATGGTGAGTGTACAACTACAGTATCATTTGGAAAACAATACAATCATACAATTCCGGTAGCTGAAGGGATTAGTCTGGCGCCTAATACCCGCTGGACAGTTCGTCTTGATATGAGGCAAATTTTTAAAGCCTTCAAAGAAAAAGGTTTTTATACGCTTTATAACGGCGAAAAATTATATCAGTCTGATTTTAAGGGGGTTTATATTGCCGGGGGATCGGCGCCACTGATATGGGATTTTAATAATCTGAAAAATAATCCTGACCTTACTCTTAAGGACACGGATGGTGACGATATTTATGAAACAACTTTAATTCTGAATAAACAATCGGATGAAAAGCATACAGATGCTGAATGGAAATTATCAAAAGACATTTCAGCTTTACCTCAATACAATTCCGATTTTGTGTTGTCGGACGCTATTTACAATATGTCACTCGAAGAAATGCTGAAAGCCATTGAAACCGATAGCACATTTCGTACAGGCAAGGAATGGAGTGGTGTATGGACCAGAGATGTAAGTTACAGCATCATTCTCTCTATGGCATATCTGCAGCCGAAAGTTGCAATGAACAGCCTGATGCGCAAAGTGGATAAAAGCGAAAAAATAATACAGGACACAGGAACAGGCGGAGCCTGGCCTGCCAGTACCGATAGAATGGTATGGGCAATTGCGGCATGGGAAATATACAAAGTCACAGGCAATAAAAACTGGATGGAACAGGCTTATCAGATCATCAAAAATTCAATTGAAGCTGATCTTGCGACCATTTACGATCCTTTAACCGGAATGATAAAAGGTGAATCATCTTTCCTTGACTGGCGCGAACAAACCTATCCAAAATGGATGCAACCGGCTGATATTTTCGAAAGCGAATGCCTTGGTACAAATGCAGTTCATTTTCAGGCCAATATAATTCTTTCAAAAATGGCAGCAGCCCTGAATCAGAATCAGGTTGCCGAAAAACACAAGCTGATAGCCGAAAGCATCAAAACCGGAATAAATACCTATTTATGGCTCCCGGAGAAAGGGTATTATGCTCAGTATCTTTATGGAAGGAATTTCAAGATTGTATCACCAAAATCAGAAGCATTAGGCGAAGCACTTTGTGTATTGTTCGGGATTGCCGACAAAGCAAGGGCCAAACAAATTGTTTCCAATACACCGGTAACTTCATTTGGTATACCATGCATTTATCCCGAAATTCCCAATATTCCGCCATATCACAACAATGCCATTTGGCCTTTCGTACAAACTTATTGGTTGTGGGCGGCTGCAGAAGTAAATAATGAAAAGTCAGTGATGGAAAGTATAAGTGCTATTTACCGTCCTTCGGCCTTGTTTCTTACTAATAAAGAAAATTTTGTAGCCGAAACGGGAGACTTTAACGGCACGCAAATCAACTCAAGTATTATGCTATGGAGTTTATCCGGAAATATCAGCATTATTCATAAGGTTTTATTTGGCATCAGGTTTGAGGATGGGAGGCTGGAATTTAAACCTTTTGTGCCAAAAACTTTAAAGGGCAAACGTACCCTGACAAATTTCAACTACCGGAATGCTATTCTGGATATTGAACTTAATGGATATGGAAGCCGTATCGCTTCATTTGAATTGGACGGGAAGCAAACTATATCGTTCGAAATTCCGGAAACGCTTTCGGGGAAACATATAATCCGTATTGAACTGGATAATCAACAGCCTGATACTTCCAATACCAATCAGAAACCGGTGCTTTTTACTTTGCCTGCGCCAAATGCGAAATACGAAAATCAAAAAATCACATGGCAGCCTGTTGCAAACGCAGCCAGCTATAAAATCCTTGCTAATGGAAAGATCTTTAAAACTACTACGAAAACTTCAATCTCAGTAAAGCCGGGAGCTTATACTGAATTCCAGGTGATAGCTTTTGATAAGAACAATCTTGAGTCCTTTGCTTCCGAACCGGTGACAGTTGTGAATGCGAAGTACGTGCAAATTATTCAGGCTGAAAATGTAGCTGAAAAATCTGATCACACTTACAAAGGTTATGCGGGAGATGGTTTTATCGAAATTAGTAAAACTGTAAACAAAGCTGTACATTTTAAAGTGCAGGTCAATACAGATGGTTTGCACTCCATCGATTTTCGCTATGCCAATGGAAATGGCCCGACCAATACCGAAAACAAATGCGCTATCCGTACATTATCGGTGGATAATAATCCAATTAATGCGGTTGTTTTTCCTCAGCGGGGTAAAGAAGAATGGTCAAACTGGGGTTTTAGTAATTCTTTGAAAGTTCCGTTAACAGAAGGGGAACACGTTATTTCAATTTCTTTGGAAGATTTTAATGAAAACATGAATGGAGAAATTAATCAGGCGATGATTGACTTTATAAGGGTGCAATTTATAAAATAAAAAACATTACCACCACGCGAATGTCCAGCTTCGTGATGTTGCATATTCCCTTCGTTTAATGCAGCTCTCAACTCAATTTTAAAAATTTTAACCACAGTAAAATAAGCGGCTTCAGTGTATATCAGCCAGGCATAAACTCACCAGAGTTTAACCTTTCCAGATCATTGCTTCGGATCATTTTTGTATTCGCATGACTAATACTATTTTATCATTATTTTGCGGAGCCCTCGTATCTCTGTACTTCTTTATGATTCTTTTCTCTCCGGTTTTGTTTAATTTTGGAAACTGAATCTCACAGCCGATATATGAAACTCTGCATAGCCGAAAAGCCTAGCGTAGCGAAAGAAATAGCACGTTTACTGCAGGCCGGTAATCGTAAGGACGGCTACTTCGAGGGCAACGGCTATCAGATTACCTGGACGTTCGGACACCTCTGCACCCTTAAAAACCCTGAAGATTATACTCCCTACTGGAAGCAATGGCAGCTGAATATGCTTCCAATGATCCCACCGCGGTTTGGCATCAAACTGATTGACAATAAGGGGGTAAAAAAGCAGTTTGAGACCATTAAAACATTAGTGGCAAATTGCAGTGAAGTAATTAATTGCGGTGATGCCGGGATTGAAGGAGAGCTTATCCAGCGCTGGGTGCTTACTAAAGCCGAATGCAAAAAACCAGTCAGGCGCCTTTGGATATCCTCCATGACCGACCAGGCCATAACCGAAGGATTTGAGAAACTCAAGGACGGAAAAGAATTCGACAGGCTTTATGCAGCCGGAAATGCCCGTGCCATCAGCGACTGGTTGCTCGGAATGAATGCGAGCCGCCTTTACACCCTCAAATACGCCAACGGCAAAGGAGTTCTTTCCATCGGACGGGTTCAAACTCCCACGCTGGCTCTTATTGTTCGCCGTTTTGTGGAAATCCAGAATTTTGTGCCAAAACTGTATTGGGAAATAAAAACTTCCTACCGCGAAGTGATCTTCACCTCCGCCAAAGGCCACTTCGATACGGTTGATGATGCCGCTAAAATCATTGAGGAAATCAGAAATAAGCTGTTCGAAATTGTATCTTTTGAACAGAAGAAAGGAAATGAAGCCCCTCCCCGACTGTTCGATCTCACATCCCTGCAGGTGGAATGCAATAAAAAGTTCAGCTTTACAGCCGGCGACACGCTGAAGTATATCCAAACTCTTTATGAGAAAAAAATGGTAACCTACCCGCGTGTGGATACTACCTTTCTGCCAACCGATATGTATCCTAAAATTGCAGGGATACTGAAGGAAATGGAACCATACGCCAACTTCACCGCACCGCTTCTTGAAAAAGCCATACGGAAAAGTAAAAAGATTTTCGACGATGCTAAAATTACCGATCACCATGCCATAATACCAACGGGAATAAGGCCTTCGGGATTACAGCTGGAGGAAAAACGAGTTTACGACCTTATAGCCCGCCGGTTTATTGCGGCTTTCTATCCCGACTGTATTGTGTCGAACACTACCGTAACAGGAATTGTGAGCAGTCATGAGTTTAAAGCTACCGGCAAAGTGATTCTGGAAGATGGCTGGAGGGTGCTTTTCCCTAAAAAAGAAACTGAAAAAGATCCGGATACCGAAGCCATACAGGAGCAGGTAATGCCCAATTTTGTAAAGGGAGAGCAGGGACCGCATACCCCTGACCTGCTCGAAAAGCAGACTCAGCCACCAAAAATCCATACCGAAGCTACACTGCTGCGAGCGATGGAAACAGCGGGCAGGCAAATGGAGGATGAAGAACTTCGCGAGTTGATGAAAGAGAATGGAATCGGACGTCCCTCAACCCGCGCCAACATTATTGAAACACTTTTCAAACGGAATTACGTTGTACGCGAAAAAAAGAACCTTGTACCCACGCAAACAGGTATTCAACTGATAAACACTATACAAAACGAACTGCTCAAGTCGGCCGAACTCACCGGAATATGGGAACGCAAATTACGCCTGATTGAAAAAGGCGAATATGACCCCAAAGACTTCCTGGATGAGATGAAAGTAATGGTATCGCAATTGGTGGAAGAAGTTAAGCAGGAACAGAAGCAAATGATTGACATTGAACCTGTAGTGGAAGAAAAAACACCTGAAAAGGCAGAAAAGGCTACCGTGCCCGCATCAAAGAAACCTGTGGTGAAAAAGAGTGTTGCAAAACCTGTTGATATGGCAACCGTTACCTGTCCGAAGTGCAAAAAAGGAACCATGCTCAAAGGCAGAACAGCATACGGATGCAGCGAGTATAAAAGCGGCTGCACCTTTAAAGTACTGTTTGAGCAATATGGGAAATTACTTACCGAAAAGCAATTGGCTGATCTAGTTCAAACAGGCAAGTCGCCTAAAATTAAAGGTTTAATTATAGAAGGCCAAAGTACAGATGCCTTATTAACTTTTGATAGTGCGTTTAATGTGAAAATTGAAAATTGAAAACCAAACTTCGGATTAATAAAAAGGAGATTTTAAATACCAGGCTATCGGATTTATCCATGGATTAACCTTTGTTTTAGCTTTTGCCCACTTCGGACATTTTCCGCAATTTACCACTGAAAGCCTTTCCCAGAGAACTTTAGTCCGTAATTATTGTTTGTAATAGTAACGGACTTAGTTAACAACCCTGATTTTTCTCTTATGAAATATATGCTCATTTGTTTCTCAATCATCGCAGCTGGATTTTTTACTGCCTGCAATCCTACAGCTGAACCTAATAAAGTTACTACTCCTGCTACCGGTTCCGAAGCTTTACAGACATTACCCGCTGTGCAAGCAGTTACGGCAGATTCAATGGTTTCAATACCCGATCAAAACCCACCGGCAACAACCATGTTAAATCCACCTCATGGCCAGCCAAATCATCGCTGCGACATTGCTGTGGGAGCTCCGCTAACTGCTCCTGTGGGCGCTAAACCGGCAACTCAATCGGAACAATCCATGCTCAAACTACAACCTCATACTCAAACAACTCCGGCTCAAACCCTTCCCCAAACTGCGCCGGTTAAAACAGTTCCACTAACTACACCTATGCCAGCAACTGTAGGTCTAAATCCTCCTCATGGGCAGCCAAACCATCGCTGTGATATAGCTGTTGGAGCTCCACTTAATTCTCCTCCTGCAAAGAAACCTTAATTCGGATGCCTGATCACTAAACCAAGTCGGTTAAAATCAAAACTTCAAAAGTCGTATTGATAGTAAATAATCAATACCACTTAATTGTTTTTTGATGATTGAAAACATGTCAATCATCTTTGTTGGTAAGCTAAGCAGTGGTTTGATAAATGATAAAAATACTATCGATAGCCTCTGCCAGTTCAAAATCCAGTTTGGTAATACCCCCGGCATCATGTGTACTTAGATTGATATTTACACTATTGTAAACGTTACTCCAATCCGGATGATGGTCCATCTTTTCGGCTTTTAAGGCAACAGCAGTCATAAATGAAAAAGCTTCCACGAAAGTCGTGAATTTGAAATCTTTTTCAATATAGCTACCTTTAAGTTGCCAGTCCTTACATTTAACCAACAGCATTTTTGATATTTCACTTTCTGATAAAGCTTTCATCGAATGATTCTTTAACAAGGTTTAACACACAGAATATCAGTGGGTCGCTTCGCTCTTGAGACCGCTTCGCTGCATCAAAAGCCATATTTTTGACAAAATACAAATTACCTGATTCCTGTTCAGGCATATTTTTTCAAAAGGTTTTTCAATGATTCATAGTAATCATTTAACACTTTTACATTGATTTCCGGACTATCTTCATTAGGTATTGTAACCGGCATTTCTGTTAAAAGCTCCGCCAATTCCGGATGCTCCGACTGAATTTTTAAGGTTACTGCCAAAATTTTTGCATTTATATCTTTTTCAGTTTCCATAAAATTAAGGTTTAAAGGATTAGCAAGCACTTGATTTTCTGCACAATAAAACCATCAATAAAATATTTTGTACTTTATGGCTGCATCTAAATAGCAATATTCAAAAGTGCTTATTTTGAGGAATTCAATCATTACATAATTTCACATATCTTTTGCATAATTCTCACTTTTCTGGTATTTCAGTTTATGACAAACACGGATATTTTCGCCCAACCAGATCAATCCACTATCAGGTCAAATTTATTTCTCAGAGATTCAGCATTAGAAAAAAAAATATTGCAAACTATATATTTCGTATTTTTGCGAAATACAAAATAAATGATGAAAGTACCTTATACTGAAAACCAGGTTAAGCTGGCCCGTTTCGCAAAAGCGATGGGAAATCCCGCCCGTATTAAAATACTCGAAATCCTGTCGAAACAGGATTGTTGTTACAGTGGGAACATAGCCGAAGAATTTCCAATTGCCCTCTCCACCTTATCCCAGCATCTGAAAGAGTTAAAAGCTTCGGGTCTTATTCAGGGTGAAATTAACCCGCCGCGCATAAAGTACTGCATTAACCAGGAAAACTGGAAACAGGCTAAACTTCTGTTTGATTCTTTCCTTGAGGATAAATCTCTTAAAGCCACAAACTGTAGTGCCTGACAACAGTCTATTACGCCGTAATACCAGCATCAGCAAGTTTCTACCCTTACTGCTTCTGCCTGTTTGGTTTCTGCTTTACCACAACCTCCAGTGGCTGACTGACAAACTCGTAAATAATGCATTCGGTTTAACCGCCGGAACACATCTTACCGAAACCATCCGCTTCTTTATTTTTGAAGTTCCCAAAGTAATGATGCTGCTTGCACTCATTATATTTTTTGTAGGTGTCATCCGTACTTATTTTTCGCCCGAACGCACACGCAAAGCCCTGGAAGGCAAATCGCTTTTTACCGGAAATGTGATGGCAGCCTCCCTTGGAATTGTTACCCCATTTTGCTCCTGCTCAGCTATCCCGTTGTTCCTCGGGTTTATTGAATCAGGGATTCCGTTAGGAGTAACATTTTCGTTTCTTATTGCTGCACCCATGATCAACGAAGTAGCAATAGTTTTACTTTTTGGCCTGTTCGGATGGAAAACTGCTCTTATATATGTAAGTACAGGTTTGTTTATTGCCATTACCGCTGGTTGGGTAATAGGCCGTCTGCAC
>Ga0136636_10000648_pt1 | contig 18555 bp, 19 predicted proteins | sample AntDrymUQ8522106_2_FD_104653 | JGI IMG/M metagenome (GOLD analysis project Ga0136636, IMG submission 104653) | Polar desert sand microbial communities from Dry Valleys, Antarctica - metaG UQ852 (21.06) | ecosystem: Environmental > Terrestrial > Soil > Desert | place: Antarctica: Dry Valley... | reverse complement strand
TTTGTCATGTTGGCGCTGCGTTGCACGCACGGTAATGACACCGCTTTCTGCATTCATAATGACTGAGGCTGCTTCACGGAAAGTGTTGCGGCGCACGACCGAGTTGTCGACAGTCTGGCTGGTTGAGCTTGGAGATGGGTTGGTTTGGAGAGTGCTGGCTAGGTTTTGCGCGGCGCGCCGGCCAGTTGCTTGCGGCAGTGCGGCAGTGCCAGTAGCGTTCTGAGCACTGGTTTGTTCATAGATCGTTTCGCTGGAACCCTCGGGCAAAATTTTGTCTGTTTCCCGCAAAAGATCTTTGATGTTTTTTTCCAGTGATTCCCAAAACTGGTTTTTCGAGGCGTTTTCGATCCGGGTATTTGAAACATTGCCACCGCCGCCACTGGCCGGCGCTGCGCCGCCAGTCGTTGCACTGCTTGTCGCAATTTGGGTGTTGGTCGATACCGTCGCAGTGACGGTGCGTGACATATTTACGTAATCAACTTTGTAATGCTTCAAAAAAGGCGAGTCTGGCATCACGGAAAGATTTGGGCCGTCCATTTCAAAACGCATGTCGACTTGTTTGGAAATCCGGGTCAGCAGTTGGGGGAGAGTCTGGTCAATCGCATTGAGGGTGACGATGCCGGTAATGCCGGGGTAGATGTCGACATTGACTTTGGCGTCGCGGGCAAGGGCAAAGAGCAGGTCACGCACGGGCACATTATTAACCACGACGCTGTAGGTTTCTGCCTTCGGGGTGGCACGTGGTTTTGGCAGGGCCAGGGTTTGTTGGACCGGCGCGGGGATATTGCCAACTGGCGTGGGTTGGGCCGTTTCGCTACTGATGTGGCCTTTTAGCGGCTCGCGCGGGGTGGGCGCAGCGCAGGCGGCCACGAGCAGGGAGAGAATTGTCGCGCTGAGATAACCGATTTTCATCGGGCTTTGCCTTGTTTGAACGTTGTGGTGACGGTATCGATAATCAAAATGATGCTAGCACGTAATTTATGGAAATTTATCGCTTGTCAGTCTATATGGCTAGCGTAGCTTGCTGACTTGTCGCGGGAAGGGTTGGGCTGCCTTGATCGACTCCGGTAGGTTTTGCATGGCGGCTGAGGCAGCTTCGCGGCTAGGGAAGTCGCCGTAGATGACACCGAGGCGGTCACGGCCGGAGAGGCTGGAGCGATAGGCGCGCAGTTCGGCCGGCTCAATGAGCTGGGCTGATCGTGCGAGAAAGCCTTCTATTTCGCCGCTATGGTTGGCGTCGGTGGCCAGCAACTGAATGAAATAGTGTTGTCGGGGGGCGGTTTCGATCCATTGTTGGTACTGTGCGAAATGCTGGCGCGTCAGCGGCCCAAAACGGATGTTTTCGGGTGTTTCAACGCGCATTGGTGCCAGGCTGGGGGGCGTTGGTTGGGGACTTTTAACGACAGGTGTTGCCGGGGCGCTGGTGTTTTCAGGCGGCACGCCGGGCTTTTCGCTTTGCGGTAAGTTTGGTTTGCTGGTGTAGCTCCCGAGGCTAAAGGACAGTGCAAGGAGCAGTGCTGCCAGGCTGGCGCCAGCAATCCCCCAGAGCAGCGGTTTGGCGTTGAAGCCGGGTTTTTGCTGCAAGGGGGAAAAACGGGCATCCTGCGCTGCGGTGCGAATTTCTGCGCTATCTACTTTGTGGCTGCCGGTTGCGAAGGCAGCCAGTAGGGCTTTGTCGGCAAGAATGTTGATGCGGCGGGAGAGCCCTTCGGAAATTTCAGCGATGAGTTTGACCGCCGCTTCTGTGAAGGGGTTGGGGCCGTGATAGCCCGCAGCGCGCAGGCGAAATTCAATATAACTGGCGACGTCCTGCGGTTTGAGTGGTGCCAGGCTGAAGTGCTGGGTGATGCGTTCGCGGAGCTGGCGCATGTCGTTGGCAGCCAGGCGTTCGTCGAGTTCGGGTTGGGCAAAGAGGGCGATCTGCAAGAGCTTGTTGGCTTTTGACTCCAGGTTGGAGAGCAGGCGGATTTCTTCGAGTGACACAGCCGGCATGGCGTGGGCTTCGTCGATCAGCATAACGACGCGCTTGCCGGCGGCGTAACGTTCGATCAGTGCGTCTTGCAGGGCGCGAGTCAGCGAGTGGGTGGCTTTGCCATCGGTCGGGATGCCCAGCTCGTCGGCAATGGCGCCGAGAATTTCTTGGCGGGAAAGCGATGGGTTGGCCAAGTAAAGTGTTTCGACGTGGGCCGGTAGCCGCTCCAGCAACATGCGGCAGAGCATGGTCTTGCCGCTGCCGACTTCGCCGGTCACTTTAACAATGCCTTCATCTTGCGTGATGGCGTAAATCAGCGCATCAAGTGTTGGCCCGCGATTGGCCCCGGTAAAGAAAAAGTCGGTGTGGGGCGTGATGCGGAAAGGTGATTCGCGCAACCCAAAATGCTGCAGATAAAGGCTCATCGACGGCTCCAGCCTTCCAGACGGTTGTAGAGCGTGGTGCGGTTGATACCAAGCCGGCGTGCTGCCTGGCTCACGTTGCCGGCACTAAGCTCGATCGCGGCCTCAATGTAACCGCGCTCCCAAAGTTCCAGGGTGGCATCGAGGTTTAACTGGCCAAAGTTTTGCAGGTGTCGGCGCGCCGCCAGTTTGGTCTGATCAAGATCGGCCGCGACTAGGCCGGGCGTGTTGGTTGCTTGATTGTCGCTCAAGTCGCTGGCGTCGAACTCAATTAGGAGCAGTTCTGGTGAGATGGCTTGGCCAGAATGTCGAGCGGTCAGCCGGATAACGATGTTGCGTAATTCCCTGACATTTCCAGGAAAGGCGTAATTCAGCCACAGTGCTTCTGCCGCTGAGGTCAGCGAAAAGGGCTGGAGGCGGGCTTGCTTGGCAAAGGTTTTGCGGAAATGCTCAAGCAAAAGCAGGCGGTCGTTGCCCATTTCGCGCAAGGGTGGAACGGCTACGGTGAACACCGATAAACGATGAAAAAGGTCGGCGCGAAATCGTCCGGCGCGCGTTTCCTGGCGGAGGTCACGATTGGTCGCGGCAATGATACGGGCCCGTGAAATACGTGTCTGGGTTTCGCCGACGCGCTGGTATTCACCATTTTCGAGGACGCGCAGGAGCTTGGGCTGCAAATCGAGTGGGAGTTCGCCAATTTCGTCGAGAAATAGCGTGCCGCTATCGGCGTCTTCGAAATAGCCCGCCTTGGCCGTGTTGGCGCCGGTAAACGCGCCCTTGGCATAGCCAAACAGGGTGGGTTCGAGCAGTGTGGGGGAGATGGCGGCGCAATTCAGGGCGAGAAATGGTTTTTCCCGACGCTCGGTTAATTGGTGCAGGTAGTGACTGGCAACAACTTCTTTGCCGCTGCCGGATTCGCCTTCGATCAATACGGGAAAGGCAAGATTGGCGTATTGGCCAAGCTGCAGGCGCAGGCGTTGGCTGGGCGGGCTATCGCCAATCAGGCCGGCGGGTGGCTGATCCGAGGTCTTGTCGGTGAAGCTTAGGGCTTGCCGGAAGAGGGTAGCCAATCGGCCCGGGTCGCAGGGTTTGCCGACGAAATCGACGGCACCGAGGGTGCGTGCGTGGCGCGCATGGTCTTCATCATTTTGTCCCGAAAGAACGATAATTTTCATTTCAGGGGATAGCGCCAGCAAGTCGCTGATCAGCGCAAATCCTTCGTCCGGACGATGCGGGAAGGGCGGCAAGCCAAGGTCAATCAGCGCCAGTTGCGGCGCCTGACGCAGTTGCCGGAGCAGGGTCAGGGCGTGCGGACGAGAATGACTGGTGACGACATCAAGCTCCTGCGCAAAAGCGAAGCTTAGAGACTCGCTAATTAGCGGGTCGTCATCGACGATCAGTAAAAGCGGCTTGGCAGCAGACAAAGGCGCGATATTCCAAATGAAATTTGTTTGATTATAACCTTGTCACTTCCGTGAGAAGTCGGGTGGTTCTGATAAAATCGCCCGACTTTTATCAAGGAATTGCTTTGCCCGACGACATTCTGGTCGATATCGAAGACCTTCGCTTCAACTATGATGGCCGACCTGTGCTCGAGGGGATCAATATGAAGATTCCCCGGGGTAAGGTGGTCGCTATTATGGGTGGCTCCGGTTGTGGCAAAACAACCTTGCTGCGCTGTATTGGCGGCCAGTTGCGGCCAAGTGGCGGGCGGGTACGCCTGGAGAAACACCAAGTCTGCGAAATGTCGCATGATGAGTTGTATCGCCTGCGCCGCAAAATGGGCATGCTTTTTCAGTTTGGCGCTTTGTTCACCGATATGTCGGTGTTTGATAATGTCGCCTTTCCGATGCGTGAGCATACCGATATGTCGGAAGAGATGATTCGTGATCTCGTCTTGATGAAACTGGAAGCAGTCGGTCTACGCGGCGCGCACAAGTTGATGCCGGGTGAGCTTTCGGGCGGCATGGCCCGGCGCGTTGCTCTGGCCCGAGCCGTGGCGCTTGATCCGATGTTAATGATGTACGACGAGCCCTTTGCTGGCCTCGACCCGATTGGGCTGGGCGTGATTGGCCAGTTGATTCGTAAACTCAATGACGCGCTTGGCGCAACGTCAATCATGGTGACGCACGATGTGCAAGAGTCGTTGTTGATCGTTGATTACATCTATTTTGTTTCGGGCGGGCGGATTGTCGCCGAGGGTACGCCCGACGAGATTCGCGCTTCGAAGGATCCGTTTGTGCATCAGTTTGTTCATGCTGAAGTCGAAGGGCCGGTGCATTTTGATTATCCCGCGCCCGCAGTACGACAGGAGTTTTTGCGTGGATTGAAGCATGTTTAGCCCACTGGCGCTGATCCGCAAGCTTGGCCACGCCAGTATTGAGCGTATCTGGCGCCTTGGTTTTGCGACGCGATTCTTGTTCGCTGTCCTGAAATACTCCGGCGCTTCATTTCGGCGCTTGCCATTGACACTGCGCGAAATTTATTTCAGTGGCGTGCTGTCATTGTTGATTATTGTGGTTTCAGGTTTGTTTGTCGGCATGGTGCTCGGTTTGCAGGGGTACGAAACTTTGCAGCGCTATGGGTCAACCGAAGCGTTGGGTGTTTTGGTTGCCTTGTCCTTGACCCGCGAACTCGGTCCGGTGGTCGCCGGTTTGTTGTTCGCATCGCGCGCCGGTTCGTCAGTGACGGCTGAAATTGGCTTGATGAAATCGACCGAGCAGTTAAAGGCGATGGACATGATGGCGGTTAATCCGATTGCCCGGGTGGTTGCGCCGCGCTTCTGGGGCGGCGTTATCTCGATGCCTTTACTCGCCGCCTTGTTTTCGGCGATGGGTGTAATTGGCGGCTGGCTGGTTGGCGTGGTATTCATCGGTGTTGATGATGGTGCCTTCTGGTCGCAAATGCAGTCCGGGGTAGATTTTCGCTATGACATCGTTAATGGTGTTATCAAGAGTTTTGTATTTGGCATCGCGGTTTCGCTGATCGCCGTTTTCGAAGGCTACGATTCGGCACCGACGGCCGAAGGTGTGTCACGGGCGATTACGCGCACCGTGGTGACCTCCGCGTTGGCAATTCTGGCGCTGGATTTCGTTCTGACTTCGTTCATGTTCCGGGGAACTTCATGAACCGTACCGTACTCGACCTCTGGGTCGGCATCTTTGTCGCCATTGGTATTGCCGCCGTGATGTTTCTGGCACTTAAAGTGGGCAACCTTTCGTCGGCGCATTTGTCCGAGACTTATGTCTTGCAAGCCAAGTTTGATAACATCGGCGGGCTCAAGGTGCGCGGGCCGGTGAAAAGTGCTGGCGTGGTCGTCGGTCGTATCGTCGAGATCAAGTTTGACCCGGTAACTTACGAAGCCGTAGTGACAATGAACGTCGATGGCCGCTATCAGTTCCCGAAAGATACTTTTGCGGCAATCTATACGGCAGGGCTGCTGGGCGAGCAATTTGTCGGATTTGAAGTGGGCGGCGAAGAGAAAATGTTGAAGGCTGGTGACACGATTACCAAAACGCAATCGGCTGTTGTACTGGAAAAGTTGATCAGTCAGTTTCTTTTCAGCAAAGCAGCAGACGGACAGGATAAAAAATGATCGGGATGTTGGGGGTGCCGGAAACCATTTATTGCCGCAAGTTGCTTGCCGGCGGTTTTTTAGCGTTGGCGCTCTGCGGCAACGCGATGGCCGAGGGAAATCCGCGCGACCCATACGAGGGGTTTAATCGCGCCATGTTCTCGGTGAACGAGGCGGTGGACAAATACGCGGCAAAACCGATCGCTCGCGTTTATGAGTCGGTGGCACCCTTGCCGGTCAAGGCGGGGGTGGGGAATTTTTTCGGTAATGTCGGTGATTTGTGGATCGGTGCAAATAGCGCCATGCAAGGCAAGTTTAGCGATGCCGGTGTCGACATCAGTCGTTTGCTGATCAACTCGACAATCGGTATCTTCGGTTTATTTGATGTGGCCAGCGAACTGGGCCTTGAGAAGCATGAAGAGGACTTCGGCCAAACCATGGCCGTGTGGGGGGTAAGAGATGGCGGCTACTTGTTCTGGCCGATCATTGGGCCGCGCACGGTGCGTGATTCGGCAGGTTGGTTCATTGATTCTTACGGTGATCCGGTGTGGCGGGCGCGGCCGATTGCCAGCCGTAACAGTCTGCTAACCTTGCGCTTTGTCGATATCCGCGCCAGCCTTTTGCCGGCGGATAAAGTGGTGGAAGAAGCCGCGCTTGATAAATATGCCTACATTCGCGACGCCTATCTGCAGCGTCGCCGTAACCAGATTTTTGATGGCCGCCCACCGCGGCTGGACGACTGATCGTTTAGATTGTTGATGATGAAAAAACTTGTTGCCTTCTTTTTTGCTGCCTTAGTTGCTACTGCTGCCGTCCAAGCGCAGGAGGCGCCGGATGCCTTGATTATGCAGGTTACGGAAGAGGTGCTCGATATCATCCGTAAGGATAAGGATATTCAAAGCGGCAATACACACAAGGCCATTGAGTTGGTCGACAAGAAGGTGTTGCCGCATTTCAACTTTCAGCACATGACGGCACTGGCGGTCGGTAAGGACTGGAAAAAAGCTTCGCCGCAACAGCAGCAGCAACTGTCTGCTGAATTCAGAACCTTGCTGGTTCGCACTTATTCCAACGCCTTGACCGGCTACATGAATCAGAAAATCATCTACAAGCCATTCAAGATGAACCCGGGTGAAACCGATGTGCTGGTTCGTACCGAGGTGTTGCAACCAGGCAGCAAGCCAGTTCAACTCGACTACAGCCTGGAAAAACTGGATGCGGGCTGGAAGGTTTATGACATGACAGTGGCTGGCATCAGCCTAGTCACTAACTACCGTGACCAGTTTGGTCAGGAAGTGCGCAACGGCGGCATTGATGGTTTGATTGCAACGATTACGGCAAAAAACAAATCGCTTGAAGCCAATCTGGCCAAGGTCGATAAAAAATGATCGAACGCGAAGGCGTGCGCCTCATCGTTAAGGCGCCGCTGGTGATGGCGAATGCGACCGGCCTGCTCGAAGCAGGCCGTTCTGCTTTGCAAGCGGGTGAGCAGATTTTTGATTTTTCGGCAGTGACCGAAGCCGACTCTTCGGCGCTTGCTGTAATGTTGGGTTGGCTTCGCGCAGCGGAAATGTCGCGGTCGACCGTTAAATTTGCCCATATTCCGGCGGGTGTACGTTCGCTGGCGGAGCTCTACGGCGTTAACGAGTTATTGCCCCTCGTCTGAGGGGGCCGATTGCCATGGTTGCTGCTGTTTCCTTGATTGATGTCGTCAAGCATTTTGGCTCCTTGCAGGCCTTGGCTGGCGTGTCGCTGGAGATCCAGCCGGGCGAATTTTTTGGCCTACTGGGGCCGAACGGGGCGGGTAAAACCACTTTAATTTCCTGCCTAGCCGGATTGGCCCGAGCCGATTCCGGTTCATTGAAAGTGCTTGGTCACGACGTCGTTAATGATTTTCGTGCCGCCCGTCGCTTGCTTGGCGTGGTGCCGCAGGAACTGGTTTTTGATCCATTTTTTAATGTGCGTGAAACCCTGCAGATTCAATCGGGTTACTTCGGTATTCGCAAGAACGATGACTGGATTGATGAAATCCTTCATCACCTTGATCTGACCAGCAAGGCAAACGTCAATATGCGCCGTCTTTCCGGTGGCATGAAACGTCGCGTGCTGGTCGCCCAGGCCTTGGTGCACAGGCCGCCGGTGATCGTCCTGGATGAGCCGACGGCCGGGGTTGATGTTGAGTTACGCCAAGGCTTGTGGCAATTCGTGGGTCGCCTGAACAGCGAAGGTCATACCATTATTTTGACGACGCATTATCTTGAAGAGGCGGAAGCCCTGTGCGGCCGGATTGCCTTGATGAAGCAGGGGCGCGTTATTGCGCTGGATACAACGGCCAACCTGCTGGCGGCTCACCCCGGTGGTTCGCTGGAAGATGTTTTTGTCCGGACAATGAATCAATGATTGGCTTCTGGACACTCTTCTACAAGGAGTTACTGCGTTTCTGGAAGGTCGCTTTCCAGACGGTCGGCGCTCCGGTGCTGACGGCGCTGCTTTACTTGCTGATTTTTGGCCACGTGCTGGACGAGCATGTGCAGGTGCACGGCGTTCGCTATACCAGTTTTCTTGTGCCTGGCCTGGTGATGATGCAGGTTTTGCAAAACGCGTTTGCCAACTCGTCTTCCAGTCTGATTCAGGCCAAGATTACTGGCTCGATTGTTTTTGTTCTGTTGCCGCCGATTCCCTACAGCGCCTTTTTTGCCGCGTATGTGTTGGCCGCCTTGACGCGCGGGCTGATGGTCGGGTTGGGCGTGCTGTTTGCAACTGTCTGGTTTGCTGAGCTGCATGTCGTCGCGCCGCTCTGGATCTTGGCCTTTGCCGTACTCGGTGGCGCCTTGTTTGCTGCCCTCGGCATGATCGCCGGCATCTGGTCGGAGAAGTTTGATCAACTTGCCGCCTTCCAGAATTTCTTGATCATGCCGCTAACCATGCTCTCCGGTGTCTTCTATTCAATTCATTCATTGCCCACCCTCTGGCAGAGCGTGTCGCATTACAATCCTGTTTTTTACATGATCGACGGTTTCCGTTATGGTTTTTTCGGCGTCTCTGACGTAGCGCCGGAAATCAGCCTTGGAGTCGTTTTTGGCTGCTTCGCAGCCCTTACCCTGCTGACGCTGAATCTGCTCAAGCGGGGCTGGAAATTAAGAGCCTGAATACTATGCATCCGGATCAAATCAAAGCACTCATTCTCGCTGGCATGTCCTGCGAACACCTTGCCCTGGACGGCGACGGTCAGCACTTCGAAGCCCTGGTGGTCAGTGCCGAATTTGCCGGCAAAAACCGGGTGCAGCGCCAGCAGCACGTTTATCAAATACTCAAGGAAAAGCTCGCAACCGGGGAATTGCATGCCCTTTCCTTCAAAACCCTGACCCCGGAAGAATGGAGCGCGCAGCGTGGATAAATTATTGATTCAGGGCGGCACCGCTCTTTCTGGCGAAATCGCCATTTCTGGCGCCAAGAATGCGGCGCTGCCGATTCTCTGTGCTGCCTTACTCACCTCCGAGCCGATGCACTTCAAGAATGTGCCGCAGCTCAACGATATTTCCACCATGCTGCGCCTGCTTGGCGATATGGGCGTTGGTATCGAGAAGGTTGGCGCGGATGGCCTGATTCTCAATGGCGGTGGTCTGAATAACCCGGTTGCCTCCTACGAGATGGTCAAGACCATGCGTGCGGCGATTCTTGTGCTTGGCCCATTGGTGGCGCGGGTTGGCGAAACCCGCGTTTCCCTGCCCGGTGGCTGTGCCATCGGCGCGCGGCCGGTTGATCAGCACATCAAGGGTTTGCAGGCGATGGGCGCTGAAATTTCGGTCGAACATGGCTATGTCCATGCCAAGGCAACACGTCTGAAAGGTGCTCGCATCTGTACCGACATGGTGACGGTGACGGGTACTGAAAACCTGATGATGGCTGCCTGTCTGGCTGATGGCGAAACAATTATCGAGAATGCGGCGCGTGAGCCGGAAGTGGTTGATCTGGCCAATTGCCTGGTTAGCATGGGTGCCCGCATCTCGGGCGCCGGGACTGACATTATTCGCATTCAAGGTGTCGAGAAACTGCATGGCGCGACACATTCGATCATGCCGGATCGTATCGAAACTGGCACCTACCTTTGCGCTGCCGCCGCGACGGGCGGAAATATCCGCCTGGTCAAGACTTCCGCCGCCTACCTTGATAGCGTCGTCGACAAATTGATGGATGCCGGCTGTGAAATCACGATTGAGCGTGATGCTATTCGTCTCGTTGCGCCCAAGCGGCTGAAGGCTGTCAGTCTGCGCACGGCGCCGTATCCGGCCTTTCCGACCGATATGCAGGCCCAGTTCATGGCGATCAATTGTGTCGCGGATGGCGTCGCAACGATTCGCGAAACCATTTTCGAAAACCGCTTCATGCATGCCAACGAACTGGCGCGGCTGGGTGCCGATATCCAGATCGAAGGCAGTAACGCCATCGTCCGTGGTGTGGCGCGTCTGGAAGGGGCAACCGTGATGGCCACCGACTTGCGCGCCTCGGCTTCACTGGTGATCGCCGGTTTGGTCGCACAAGGTGAAACGCTGATTGACCGCATTTACCATCTGGATCGTGGCTACGAGCGGATTGAAGAAAAGCTGGCCAAGCTTGGCGCCTGTGTCAAACGGGTGCAATAGCCGGCTGTTGTTTCTTTGTTGAATGGGTCGGCTTTCTGCGGTCGACTGTGAAAAGTGCCAAAAAACGCTTTGCGTAAATGCATGGTTGACCCATACTCTGGCCTTCGGGATTTCCAGGCAGTGTTTTGTTCCTGCGCCGTACTCCGGTTTGTCAGTAAGCTCCTCGGTCTTGGTTCTCGTATTTTGTTGTGGGTGAAAGCCCGTTAAATTTTTTCCAAGGAAGCTATAAAATGGCAAACGGTACAGTTAAGTGGTTCAACGATTCCAAAGGTTTCGGTTTCATTTCTCCTTCTGAAGGCGGCGAAGATCTGTTCGCTCACTTCTCCGCAATTCAAGGCAATGGTTTCAAGACCCTGGCCGAGAACCAAAAGGTTACTTTCGACATCGTGACCGGCCCGAAGGGCAAGCAGGCTGCAAACATCCGCCCGGTTGAATAAACCAAGCGTTGCCTGACTGAAGAAAAGCCCGGTTTTCCGGGCTTTTTTACGTGTGCGCCCGGGCATTCCTTGGCGTTCGTGGCCGCTTTGCTGCTTTGCGGTAAAATGCTTTTTTTCCCACGAGAATTCCCCCGTGAACGGCATCACCATTGCTCTCTCCAAGGGTCGTATCTTTGACGAAACCCTGCCGCTACTGGCTGCAGCCGGTATTGTCCCGACCGAAAATCCGGAAACCTCACGCAAGCTGATCATTGAGACCAATCGGCCGGAAGTGCGCGTCGTTATTGTTCGTGCCACCGACGTGCCGACTTATGTTCAGTATGGTGCAGCCGATCTCGGCGTCGCTGGCAAGGATGTGATGATCGAGCATGGCGGTGAAGGTCTGTATTCACCGCTTGATCTGAAGATTGCCAAGTGCCGGATGATGGTTGCCGTGCCGGAAGGTTTTGATTATCAGAACGCCGTGCGTCAAGGCAACCGCCTGAAAGTTGCGAGCAAATACACCACCACGGCGCGCGAGCATTTCGCCAGCAAGGGTGTTCATATCGACCTGATCAAACTCTACGGTTCGATGGAACTGGCGCCGCTGGCCGGGTTGGCCGATGCGATTGTCGATCTGGTGTCGACCGGTAATACGCTGAAGGCCAACAAGCTGGTCGCGGTTGAGGACATCATGGAAATTTCGTCGCGGCTGGTGGTCAATCAGGCTTCGCTCAAGGTCAAGCGCGAAACTTTGCAACCGATTATTGACGCCTTTGCCCGGGCGGTGGAGAAATAATCCCTATGGTCGCGATTAAACGACTTGCTACGGTCGACGCCGATTTCACGGCAAAAATGGATGCCTTGCTCGCCTTTGAGGGGGCGCAGGACGATGGTATCGAGCGCACGGTGATCGGTATTCTGGCTGACGTTAAAGTGCGCGGTGATGCCGCCGTGGTTGAATACACTAACAAGTTTGACCGGCTGTCGGTCAACGGCATGGCTGATCTCGAACTGACCCAGGTTGAGTTGCAGGCAGCGCTGGATGGCCTGCCCGCGGAGCAACGGCAAGCGCTGGAAGCCGCCGCCCACCGGATACGGATTTACCACGAACGGCAGACGCTGGAGAGCTGGCGTTATACCGAGGCGGACGGCACGCAACTCGGGCAAATGATTACGCCGCTCGATCGCGTTGGCCTTTACGTGCCGGGCGGCAAGGCGGCGTATCCGTCGTCGGTGCTGATGAACGCGATTCCGGCCAAGGTGGCTGGCGTCAAGGAATTGATCATGGTCGTGCCGACGCCGGATGGTGAGAAGAACCAGTTGGTTATGGCGGCGGCCTGTCTGGCTGGCGTTAGCCACGTCTTCACCATCGGCGGGGCGCAGGCGGTTGGTGCATTGGCCTATGGCACGGCGACTATTCCGCAAGTAGACAAGATTGTCGGGCCGGGCAATGCCTATGTCGCCTGCGCCAAGCGCCGGGTTTTCGGCATTGTTGGTATCGACATGGTGGCCGGGCCGTCGGAAATCCTCGTCGTGTCGGACGGCACCAGTGACCCGGACTGGGTGGCGATGGATCTCTTCTCGCAGGCTGAGCATGATGAACTGGCGCAGTCGATCCTGATTTGTACCGACGCCGCCTACATCGAGCAGGTGCAGGCCAGCATCGAAAAACTGTTGCCGACCATGCCGCGCCAAGCGGTCATTCGCCAGTCGCTGAGCGATCGTGGCGCCTTCATTCTGGTGCGCGATCTTGAAGAAGCTTGTGCCATCGCCAACCGCGTTGCGCCGGAACATCTCGAGCTGGCCTTGGCTGATCCCGATCCGTGGGTGGAAAAGATTCACCATGCCGGCGCCATTTTCATTGGCCACTACACTTCCGAATCGCTCGGCGATTACTGTGCCGGGCCGAATCATGTGTTGCCGACTTCCGGCAGCGCTCGCTTCTCGTCGCCGCTCGGCGTTTATGACTTTCAGAAGCGAACCAGTCTGATCAAGGTATCAAAAGCCGGGGCACAAACCTTGGGTCGAATTGCTTCGACGCTGGCGCATGGCGAAGGTTTGCCGGCCCACGCCAAGTCAGCTGAATTGCGGCTGGAAAAATAGGCTGGAAAAGTAGTTGACCGCAGTAATCACCGAAACACCAAAACGCCCGGACCTCCGGGCGCTTTTTTTGGGCTTTTCCTCGGTCGGCCTGTCCGGCTTTGGCGGTGTTCTGCCCTTCGCCCGGCGCATGCTGGTTGAGGAAAGGCGCTGGATGACGGCGGAAGAGTTCAACGCTCAACTGGGCCTTTGCCAGTTCCTGCCGGGGCCAAACGTGATCAATCTGGCGGTGGTGGTCGGCAAGCGCTATCAAGGGCTGCTTGGTGCCATCGTCGCGCCGGTTGGTTTGCTCGCCGGGCCATTCGTCATTGTGCTGCTGCTCGCCCTGCTGTACGACCATTACGGCAACCTGCCGCTGGCGCAATCCATGTTGCGCGGCATTGCTGCGGTCGGCTGTGGCCTGCTCTTTGCCATGGCCTGGCGGATGGGGATGGCGCTCAAGGATAAAGCGCTTTTCTTGCCTTTTACGGTGTTGACCGTAGCCAGCATCGCCTGGTTGCGTTGGCCGATGCCCAGCGTCATGGTCGCCGGATTGCTACTTTCCGGCGGTGTCGCTTGGTGGCGACTGGGCCGGAAATGAACCTCGTCGTCGAACTTTTCCTCGAATTCGCGCTGCTTGCCTTCATTGCTTTTGGTGGTGCGACGGCCTTGCTACCGGAAATGCACCGGGTCGTGGTCGAAAACCACCACTGGCTCGACGACACCACCTTCAGTCATCTCTACGCCATTGCGCAAGCGGCGCCGGGGCCGAATGTGCTGGTCGTGACGCTGATCGGCTGGGAAATCGCTGGCCTGCTCGGTGCCTTGGCCGCCACCGTCGCCATGTGTTTGCCGATGAGCATCGTGATCTACCTGCTGATTGACCGCTGGGAAAGCTTCTCGGGCAAGCGCTGGCAGAAGGCAATCAGCCTCGGTGTTGCGCCGCTCGCCGTCGGCCTGGTTTTTTCCGGCGCCACCTTGATTGCCCAATCGGCTGAACTGGGTTGGGCGGCTTGGGGGTTGGTGGCAGTAACGGTGCTGATTAACCTGCGTACGAAACTGCATCCATTGTGGCTGATCGCCGCTGGCGCGCTAATGGGCCTGCTCGGCCTGATCTGATTTTGGCCTTTTTTCGCCGTCGACCGTAGGGACACCGTTGTTTCTATGGCCGTAGGTTGGTGAGGATGTCAATTCCCCAAACCTGCCGCCCAGGCTTCTGATGCCGGGCGGACGATGTCGAACCACGGCGCCGGATATACGCCGATGCCGACAATCATCATCACCAGCGTAACCAGCACGACCCACTCCCGTGGCCGCAGGTCTTGGGCTTGTGCGACCTCCGGGCGGGTAACCGGGCCGAAGAAGGCTTTGCGGTAGAGCGCGAGAAAGGCCCCAGCGGCAATCGACAGGCCAAACAATGCCGCCATGCCAGCGCCAGTGTGGCTTTGCAGGGTGGCGAGGATGAGGGAAAACTCGCCGGGGAAACTGCTCGTGCCCGGCATGCCGACGCCAGCCAGGCCGCAGATCAGGAAGCCGCTGGCCAGTAGCGGCATAGTTTTGGCGGCGCCGCCGAGGGCGTTGATGTCGGTTGAGCCGGTGCGCTGGCGGAGAAATTCGAGCAACAGGAAGGCGCCGCCAGTCGCCACAGAAAAACTGAGTAGTAGGGAAACGGCGCCATGCACGCCTTGTGCCGTGAAGGAAGCCAAGCCGAGGATGGCCAGGCCGACGTGGCAGATGCTGGCGTAGGCCAGCCCAATGCGCAGATTGGACTGGCCGAGAATGCCGACGGCGCCGTATAGCAGGCTCAGCGTGCCGAGGCCGGCGAGCAGCCAGTGCAGGTCTTGCGCTGCTTGTGGGGCGAGCGGAATAGCGAAGCGGATCAGGCCGAAGGCACCGAGTTTTAGGCCGACCAGCAGCGCCGTCAGCGAGCCAGGGGCGGCGAGAGAAAACTGCGGTAGCCAGGTGTGCAGCGGGACAAGCGGGACTTTGACGCCGAAACCGAGCAGGCAAAGCAGGAAGACGATGCTTTGTGTCGAACGCGGCAAAGGATTGGCGAGCAGAGCCATCAAGTCAAAGGTGAGTACCGACTGGCTGGTCGCCAGGATGATGAAGGTGATGAGTAGCGGGATGCCACCGGCCAGCATGATCAGGAAATATCGGGCGGCCGCTTGTGGGCTGGCGCTGGTTGCCCCCCAGCGGGCGAGGAGGAAATAGAGCGGAACGACGGTCAGTTCCCAGAAAAAGAAGAAAAGCACGGTATCGAGGGCGGAAAAAATGCCCAGCGTTGCCGACTGTAGTAGCAGCAACAGGCTGAAATGCAGGCGGGGCGATTCTTCGATCCGGTTCCAACTGGCCACCAGCGAGCCGAGGAAGAGTAGCGCGGTCGACGGCAAAAAAAGCACGGAAAGGCCGTCGACGCCGAGCAGGTATTGCACGTTGAGGCTGGTGATCCACGGCGTGCGCTCGACTAGCTGAAAGCGCTCTCCAGCCGGTTCGAAGGCGAGCAGGGCGACACAGGTGGCGGCGAGCGTCAGCAGCATGGTGAGGGCGACGGCATAGCGGGTAGCGCGGGCCGGCAGCAGCCAGAGTGTGATGGCGCCGACGAGCGGCAGAAAGACGAGCAGCGAGAGCAGCGGCAGGCTCATCGGGAAAACCTTGCGGCGGCGAGTTGGCTGGCTGTTTCCGTCAGCCGTAGCCAGGGTTCGGTGAAGAAGCCGATGGCCAGCATGGCGGCGAGGGCGATGCCGCAGACGAGATATTCCATCGGTAGCGTCCGGTCGACGTCGAGTTCCTTCCCGGCTTTATGCGGCGAGAGAAAGGCGCGTTGGAAGGCCCAGAGCAGGAAGCCGGCGGCGGCGACGTTGCCGAGTGCAGCGGCAACCGTGGGCAGCGCGCCGAAGCGGTCGATCGCCGCTTCCAACACCAAGTGGGCGGCGTCGAAACCTGGCGTGCCGGGCATGCCGACGATGGCTAGACCAAAGCTGAGGAAGGCGATGGCGAGGAAAGGAATGCGCTCGAACAGACCAGACAGCTCGTGCAACTCGGTCGTGCCGGTGCGGCGGAAGACGAAGCCGACGATGAACCACATACCAGTTGCCGCCAGCCCGAAATTGGCGGCAAGCAAGATGGCACCCTGAATGCCGGATTCATGCAGGCTGAAGACGCCGATGACCAGCAGGCTGGTGTGGCTGACGACGGCAAAGGCGAGCAGGCGGCGCAGGTTGGTTTGCTGGAAAGCGAGCGCCGCCGTGAAGAAAATGCCGGTCATGGCGAAGCCGACGATATAAGGTTGCCAATATTCGACGGCGGCCGGGGTGAGCGGCAGGATGAAGCGCACCATGCCATAGATGCCGACTTTGACGCCAACCATCAGGGCCGGGGCGACGGCGATCAGGCCGTGCTGCGCCATGTTGGGTAGCCAGCCGTGCAGTGGGAAGAGCGGCGTGCGGATGGCCAGGCCGTAAAACATCAGGTAAAAGGCGGCGGTCTGGAATTTGCCGACCGGGACGGCGCCGATCAAATCGAACAGGTCAAAGCTCCAGTAACCGGCCCGGGCATCGGCGTAAGCCCAGCCGAGCACCAGGCAGCCAGCGGCGAACAGCGCCCAGCCGAAAGATTGGTACTGGATGAAGCGTGACAGGGCGAGGATTTCGGCCCGGGACGAGGCCCAGCGCCGCAGCAGGTAAGCCACGGCCCACAGTTCCAGGGCCGAGTAGAGGCAAAACCAGAGCAGATTGACTGTCACCAACATGCCGACCAGGCCAGCTTCGGCGAGCAATAGCACGGCAAACAGGCGGCCTGGCGAGATCATGCCGCGACTCATGCCGTACAGCGTCATCAGGAAGGTAAGCAGCGCGGCGAGCAATATAAAGACCAGGCTGAGGCCGTCGACGGCAACATGGTAAGCCAGCAGGTCAAAGCGTTCGGCCAGTTGCAGCGCTGGCAGCGTTGGGTCGATATGGCTGGTAACGACGATGCCGAGCAGTAATTCGGCGAGGGCAAATACTTTTCCGGCGCGTACTGCGGTCGACCGCTCTTTAAAGGCAAAAACCACGGCGGCACCAAGTAGCGGCAGCAGTTGCAACCAAATTAACAGCGGCAGGCTGGATTGTTGCGGCCAGAGAATTTCAGTCAGGTTGCCCATCAGAGAATCACCACAAAAGTCGCCATCACCGCCATCATCAGGTAGCGCGGCTGTTCGAGCAGGTTTTCCAGCGTTTGCAGATAGCCGCCGACTCGACGCAGCAGTAATTCTGCCGCGCCGCCGCGCCCGCGCAGCAAAAGCCGGTTTTCAATCTGTTGCAGGGCGCCGGCGCTGGCCGCGAGCAGTCGGCCGGGCAGGCCGTCGGCGCGAATCAGCGGAGATTCGGGATCAATTGGCTGGCCGTGGCCGGGCTCGCCGATGGCGTGGTCGATGAAGTTTTCTTCCAGGCTGCGCAGATCGTGAGCGAAGGATTCGGTCGGCTGGACGAGCAACGCGTGGCCGAGTTTATCGAGCCAGAAATGTTGCTGCGCCGCTGTGTAGAGCAGTTGATTTTGGCGCAGCCAGGCTGGTGGCGGGGCTGGGCGTTCGCGGGTAATCGCCAGCCAGGAAGGGGCGAGCAGGAATTGCCAGGCGCGCCAGGCGGCGTGCAGGCAAAGGTGGGCAGTGGCCAGCGTCGTCCAGCCGAGACCGATTTCAACGAACATCAAGGCGACTTGGAAGACCGTGGCGAAGATCAGGGCTGACTTGACGTCGGTCTGCACCAGGCCGCAGAGCCAGGCGTAGAGGGCAGTCAGCGCGCCGATCGCAACCAGTCCGGCGAGCACATCCGGCGCCTGGTTGAGTAGCGGTTCGAGGCGCAGCATCAGATAGACGCCGGCATGAACCATCACGGCGCCGTAGAAAATGGCCGAGGACGGCGTCGGCCCTTCCAGCGCCCGGGTGATCCACGGCGTGAACGGCAGTTGCGCCGATTTGGCCAGCGCCGCAATGACAAAGCCAAGGGCGATCAAGCGGGCATTGGCGACGCTGATCTGGCCCCCCGTGGTCAGTGCCGGCCACTCAAAGCTGCCCAGCCAGGCGGCAGAAAAGCCGAGCGCCAGCAAAAAACCGGCATCGCCAGCACGGTTTGTGATGAAAGCGAACAGCGCATTGCCCGTCGCCACCGGGCGTTGCCAGGCGTAGCCGATAAGCAGAAAGGAAGCGACGCCGCACATTTCCCAACCAACAAAAGCCAGCAGCCCGTTTCCAGCCAGCAGCACAAGTTGAATGCCGGCGAGGAAGAAGCTGAGGACGAGAAAGAAGCGGTGAAAGCCCGCTTCGCGATGCAGATAATTGGCGGAGAAGCGAATGACCAGCCAACCGATCAGTGCCGTCAGCGTTGAAATACTCAGCGACAAGCCATCGAGCAGCACGGAAACCGTTGCCAGCCAGTGACCGCTGGCAAACCACAGGCCGAGCACG
>Ga0136636_10000647_pt1 | contig 18556 bp, 15 predicted proteins | sample AntDrymUQ8522106_2_FD_104653 | JGI IMG/M metagenome (GOLD analysis project Ga0136636, IMG submission 104653) | Polar desert sand microbial communities from Dry Valleys, Antarctica - metaG UQ852 (21.06) | ecosystem: Environmental > Terrestrial > Soil > Desert | place: Antarctica: Dry Valley... | reverse complement strand
TATCCATCTAATTTTCTAAATTCTTCCACTCTTAACAAATCATCTATTCCGTCTAAAAATCGAACGAATTAACAATTCAAGTCATCCCACGACTTTCTCAAATCATCTGCGCAAATGCATGGGGAATAGGAAGTATCTCTGGATTCAAAGCTCAACAACCCAAACAGGTAATACTTCTTTCCCTGCATTTTTTTTTAGGTAATTGCAAACCATTTACAGTATTCATATAAAATCGCTAATAAACCCAATTAAAATTCTAATTTTGCAAAAGAATTCAATAAATACGGGTGTAGCTCAGTTGGTAGAGCATCGGTCTCCAAAACCGAGTGTCGGGCGTTCGAGTCGCTCCTCCCGTGCAGCCCAATGGAGAGTTGGCCGAGTGGTCGAAGGCGCACGCCTGGAAAGTGTGTAAACCTCACAAGGGTTTCGAGAGTTCGAATCTCTCACTCTCCGCAAAAAAAGCAATCCGTTTGGATTGCTTTTTTATTTTAAAAAATATCTTAATCGCTTTAAGCAATCATACATCCAAGTTGTGCTTCAATTTAAAATCGAGCAACTCCCGAGCTAACTTTTGTTCTCTTTTAAGTGTTATTTTGCGATAATTTTCAAATTCCTCTTCTATCTCCCCAACCCTATTTTTTGCGTTTCGTGTTACAAAAAGATTTCTCTTATAAATCAATAACATACCTGATGACAATACTAAAAGAATAATAATCGCACTCCAAACTATTGTATCATAAAATGGTTTCTGCATGCTAAAACCGAAAAAGCTCATACTATTTTTAGATTGGATGGCAATTTTCAGTTCACCCTTTAACAAATTTATCTGGGCAACAAGAGAATCTTGCTGCTTTTGAAATACTTTAATTTCATTATTAATAGAGTTTATATTTGCCTTAAGCGCAAAGATGCTATCGACCGAATTATTTTTTAGTAGATTGATATAGTATGACTTAACCACCTTGAAATCTTCATAGGTACTTGATTTTGTTATGACATAATCAAACTGACCACTTAATGGTGACTTCTTAAGCACTGAATCATCAGATTTAGCATCTTGACTTAAAACTGCTAAGCCATTGAAAATGATAATGAATAATGATAATAAAACTGACTTGTTCATACTAATAAATATTTAGGTGAATAAAGTTTTAATATTTTTAACGATTAATCAGTTCAATTATTGTCTTTAATTAACTGAAATAACTATTCATCGTATTATCCGTGAATTACAAATGCTGTCAAGCTATAATTCAACCAAGTAACCTTAGAGTGTATTCACAGATTACAAACCATTATTTATTTCTTTTCATCCAAAACATGATAAACTTTTGGGTTGAAAAAAGCACTTTTCATTAAAACGAATATTATAACTCATTTATCCCGAAATCGGGATTCCTCTGTTGACAATGTAAAAAAAATGGCTTTTTCCTATTCGAAATTAAAGGACGAAGATAGCCTTCGGTTAATAGGCTAAAATAGTCGACAATCAACTATTCTGCAAAGATCGAATAGGAGCGCAACCAATAGTCAAATCCAAATTACCTATCAACAGAAATAGCACCAAGCTATTCTTTTTATTTTTTTCAAAAATCCAATAAAAAGAATAGCCAACCCTTAAAGCAAAAAAGCCTTCTGTAAATATCTCATTTACAGAAGGCTTAACTACAAAATTGTGCCCAGAACAAGACTCGAACTTGCACACCGTAACCGGAACCAGCCCCTCAAGCTGGCGTGTCTACCAATTTCACCATCTGGGCATTTAATGATGATTTACATGGAGCGAAAAACGGGACTCGAACCCGCGACCCCGACCTTGGCAAGGTCGTGCTCTACCAACTGAGCTACTTTCGCAAAATTTTGCTTTCAAAATTATGGATGCAAATGTATGAAAAACTAAGAACTGACAAAGCACAAATAGAAAAAAATGACTAAAAAGAATCATTATCAAAATTTTGAATCATTCATTTAATAAATTGCAAATCAAATCTCCAACTAAATCCCTATAGAACAATCAATTAAAAAAACCCCAATCAATACTAACTATCTAAACTATCCATCCCTACTTCAAAATCAGACAGATTAGAATTTGATGATTCTTTATCAAAATAAATAACAATTTTAGCTACATCTTTTAAAAAATCAATCTGCCCTATCTCAACCCTTGAAATATTTAACCCGGTTCGAGCGGATATATCCTTAATCAACTCCTCGCGCTTATTTGGTTTAATTAATTCTATCTTCTCATAAATTATTGTCTTTCGCTGCTCTTTACCATTCATCCACAATTTTTCCAAAACACCTACAAGAATAAGAACCATTAAATTAGCAGCTATCAGCTCTGGGAAAACAAAATCTTCATGAGCTACGGCATTGGCTACCGAAAGTGCAATAATTGCAAATAAATAGGTCATTTCTCGAATAGGCATAGAGGTGGTACGATACCTTATAATGCCAAAAATCGCAAACAAACCTAAAGCCACGCCTAACTCAATTTTTACAGTAGATAATAAAAAACTGAGCATAAAAACCGATACGCTAATAATGAAATAGGTAAAAACATACTCTTTATGTCGTGTGGTAGGAAAATATAGTTTTAATACTATTATGCCAGTAATAATAAAATTCAATAAAAACCTAACCGATAAATCAACAATACTGCTCATAAACTTATTAAATTCTGATTATTACCTTAAACAGCCGCCACATCTATCATGGTGACTTCACAATTTTTCTGAACCAAATGTATCTTCTCTTTTATTCCATTGGATTTTAAGTTGGAATTAAGCAACGATGTTCCTAAACAATATTTACTTATGGAAACAGGATGGTATCCCATTGATTTAATAGTTGTTAAAAAAGGTGATCGTATAGTAAACAAATCCTGTTTTATTTCAGCAATAACCATCCACGGAATGGTTATGGTAATTCCATTTTGCATAAATGCAAGATCAAAATCTATTGTCAGTCGTTCATTTTTTAGCTTATCAACAAACGTAATTCTTTTAAACTTAGATTTTAATTGTGGTATCAACATTTTACTCGAATAGGGAGAATGTTTTTGGAGAAAATCATTTTCAATAGGATTAATTGAACATTGAGTACTTCTATTTAGTATCCGATTTTTAATCGTACGTTTATTTGTTTTCTTCTTAACTTCAAAAAACTCAATTCCACTATCAACATATTTTCGTCTTCTAACTTTATATCTCTCAGATCTTTGGTTTTGATGATTCAAATACATTCGAAATTCAGGAGTATCAAAATACTGAGATTCATACTCGAACTCCGACAATCCATCAATACATAGCATATCATATGACGATTCCATTTGATTCAATACCGACAACAACTTACTTCGAGGAAACACAACCTTTGTTTCAACACGATCTAATAATTTAACAGCTTCTATCTGCTGTAAATCTAATGTATTAAAATGTTTGAGAATATTTTTTAGCATAAATTATTATTACACTTTCCTAAATGAAAGTAGCCAATGCATAAATAATAAACACTTCGTTATATTATTAACAATTGGATGATTCACCGAAAATAGTTAAATTATATTTTTTTACTATATTTTCTTTACTAAATTTATCCCATTCATTCGTAATCATCAAACTAACTTAAGATTTCGCTCATGATTAATCTTTTCGGCATACATTTAGGAAGTAAATTCCCTTCAACCATCTCGTTTGAAAACAATTTAGCTGAGTTATCTAAAAACCATAAAAGATACATTGATTTTCAAAATTCAAGCTTGCTTCAAGAATTTACCGAACTGGATGAATTAGTTCATTCTGGAGATTTTGAAAAACGAGTTGAACGATTGAAAAATGAAAAATTTGAATCAACTGATGCCTATCGGAAATATAAAAACTATTTAACGCTAAAGAAATCCAGCGATATACGTGGTTATATTTCATTCATTCAAAAGGGAACTGAAAAACGATTAGATGAAACATTAATTTCTGCTCAATACCTCGAATTCAAAGAGTTAGAAATGATTACTTCATCGGCACCATTTAAGATCGAAAAATCGCAAAAAGGATTTAAAAAGACCGATTCGTTCCAACAATTAAAGCAATATAAAAAACTTGCTCATAATTCGAGTATTAAATTTGCACTTAAAACACTAAAATCTAAAGCCTACACAAATTACAACGAAATAAAAAACTCTGCCAGACTAGCAGAATACTTTGCACTAGATCAATATATTAATACCGATGAATTCATAAACACAAAAGCCTTTTTAGAAGATAAGCACCGATTCGAGAAAAGTGAAGAACACAAGATGCTTCATGAATACAATGAAATTAAAAAAAGCACCGATTATCAGTGGTATATCACAACATCGCAAAAAAAGCCGTTCGAAGAAATTGAGAAATGGAATCTTACCTTTTTTGATGATTTTGATCAACCTAAATTGGATGAATCGAAATGGATGCAAGGCTATTATTGGGGTAAGGCGCTTATGAATGACTTTTATGCTCTTGAAAATGAGCAACAAGCATTTTTATCGAAAAACATTGAGTTACGTGATTCGAAACTAAAAATTGTAACAAAACAAGAGAATACAGCTAGTAAAATTTGGGATAAAACATTAGGATTCAGACCGCATAACTTTAGTTATTCATCGGGAATTATTAATACAGGTCACTCATACCGCCAACAATTTGGGAAGATTGAAGTAAAAGTGAAATTAGGACATCAAAATGATGTTAACCAATCGTTTTGGTTGGTAGGTGAAACAATTGTACCACAAATTACTATTTTAAATTCAAATTTTAAAAACAATAAAAAATTCGAATGTGGCACTCATCTATCAACCGACACTGGTTCATCTCAGATAACGTTAAAAAAATGCAAAGGGCCTAATTTAGTTTCTGATTTTCATATAATATCTATTGAATGGACATCCGAAAAAATAACTTGGAAAATAAATGGAGTAACTGTTAATGAACAAACAAAAAACATTCCTAAAGGAGCCATGTATTTGAATTTAAGTTCGCACATTCTTCAAGATTTAAAAAATCCCAATCTCCCAGCAACAATGGAGGTTGATTGGATAAAGTGTTACGAATTAAAAAACTAACTCAAAGGGCTGAAACTGATTCAGCCCTTTTTCGTATTAGATTCCAGATAACCTATAATAAATCATGCGAAAATTAGAATTGCTAGCACCAGCCAAAAATATTGATATTGGAATAACTGCCATAAATATGGGAGCTGATGCAATATACATTGGGGCAGAAGGTTTCAGCGCAAGAAAAATGGCCGCAAACTCAATTGGTGACATTGCTAATTTAGTAGATTACGCCCATCAATACCATGCTCGAGTTTATGTGGCTTTCAACACAATTCTATTCGATCATGAGCTAGAACAAGCTCAAAAGCTCATTCATAACTTGTATCAAACAGGAATTGATGCACTTATTATTCAAGATATGGGGATTCTTGAAATGGACTTACCTCCCATTGCCTTACATGCAAGTACCCAAATGCACAACAATACCATAGAAAAAATTCAATTCTTAGAATCGGTTGGATTCACGCAAATTGTGCTTCCACGGGAATTCTCTATCGATCAAATAACAAACATTCGAAGTAACACCAACATTGCACTCGAATTTTTTGTTCATGGTGCTTTGTGTGTTTGTTATAGCGGCCAATGCTACATGAGCGAATCGATAAATAAACGTAGTGCAAATAGGGGCGAATGTGGACAGCCATGCCGACTACCTTATGAATTAATTGACAGCAGTGGGCAAATTATTAATCAGAAAAATCATTTGTTATCGCTAAAAGATTTAAACTTAACTCAATCAATAGAAGCATTGGCCAATAGTGGAATTGACTCTTTTAAAATTGAAGGTCGACTTAAAGATGAGGCCTATGTAAAAAACATTACAGCTCATTACCGAAAAATTTTGGATAACTTAATGAATGGTTCTTCTGAATTCAAAAAAAGCTCAAGTGGTCATTCAATTCATTTTTTCGAACCTAATCCCAGCAAGACATTTAATCGTGGATATACTGATTACTTTGTAAACGGCAGAAATAGCAGTTTATGGGCACCCGACTCCCCAAAATCACTAGGTGAAAAAATAGGTCATGTAACTCAAGTTAAAGACAACTATTTTGAGATTGAAAAAAATGCTCCCAAATTAAATAATGGCGATGGCATTTGTTTTTTATCGAAAAACAAGGAATTACTTGGGTTGCGAATTAATAGAGTTGAAAACAATCATGTTTTTCCTACCTCATGCAAAGATATTTACACTGGTGCTTCCATTTTTCGCAATCACGATAAGGCTTTTAATGACTTATTAGCTGAAAATAAGTCATCGCGTTTAATAGATATTAAACTGACTTTTACACAACTTGAATTATCCCAATTTGAATTAAGAATTATTGATGAAGATAACATTGAAACAAAAATTATTAAGGAATTATCGGCTCAACCAGCTCGAAATGAAAACAATTATTTAGATAATATAAATACTTCACTCTCGAAAGTTGGAGGAACACCTTTTTCGCTGAATTCAATTGATTTAAGTATTGCCGACCCCATCTTCATTCCTATTAAAGAGTTAAATGAGATGAGGCGTCAAGCCTTAGCTTTTCATATGGAAAACAGAATTGAGCGTTTTCCAAAAACCGTTGCAAATCTTAATAAGAAACAAATATCTTATCCAGTAAGCAGCATTGACTATAAAGGAAACGTATCGAATAAATTAGCACAACAATTCTATAAAAACCACGGTGTAGATACCATTGAACCTGCTTTTGAAGTGCAAAATAATCCCAATCAAAAAACATTGATGACAACCAAACATTGTTTGCTGCATGTAAATGGGAAATGTTTGCGCGCATCGTCCGACCAAAATTTAAAATTCCCATTAATCCTTAAAAACGATAAAGACACTTACGAATTGAAGTTTAATTGCACTGAATGCGAAATGGAAATAAAAAAATGTTAAAAATTAGGAATCTTTTGTTTTCGATTTTATTTCGACCATAAAGTAACAGATGCGCCAAATTTAACCCATCGGCCTGGCTGAGGAACATTTCCAATATCCTGATATTCTGCATTAAAACAATTCACAACATCAGCATATAATCGATATTGAGGTCTTGTCCAACTCAACCGAATATCCGACAGACTTACCAATTTGTAATCTTGTTTTATGTCTGTGGCATCGGTGTAATAACCTTCACGATCTTGAACATGAAACACATACGAACCACCCAATGATTTCCATATTTTAAATCCTGCTGTAGCCACAATTTTGTGCTTTAAATAGTCTAGAATATACCGTGAGTCATAGTTTAAATCAGCTTTGCGATCCTGATTCAAATACAAATAGTCGACTGACAATTTTTTTACATATCCATTTGCAAAATTCTCCGGTGTCCAATCAAACGAAATTTGTAACCCATACGAATTCATTTGACTAATATTAAGCGATTGGTATTTATCGTTAACAGACAATCGTCCCCAGTCAATTAAATTTTTCGAATCGCGATAAAAACCATTAATTTTCGATGTAAACTCTTTTTGGGTTACATGAACACCCAGTTCATAACCAGTCACTTCCTCTGGTTTCAAATCGCGATTACCAACAGCAACAGCAGATGCAGAGAAAAGATCGGTAAACGTTGGCATTCGTAGCGATTGATTGACGCTTGCATAAACTTTAATTCCTTTCGAAAAATAGTAACTCAAATCTAATCCAGGAAAGACATCAAATCGATAACTCAATGATGAATTATGATTGATTAATAATCCTCCCGACATGGATAATTGACCAATTAAAACCTGATGTTCGATAAATAAAGATGAATTGGTTCGAGTATAGGATTTTATAAACTTAGCATCCTTTTCCCCAGGCACATCAATTGGTGAAATAAGCAAATCACCCATACTACTACTCCAAATCATTTCGCTTCGTACATCTGCCCCAACTGATGATTTTCCAAACTTAGAAGGTATCGTAAAATTTAAATTCCCTCCAAACACATCGGTTAAATGATAAGCTTTATAGCCACTAATATTCTCTCGATCTAGCTCCCATCGATCGTTATGACGGCGCCAATAAACCGATGAAGTGGATTTTATTGTTGATTGGTTCGAAAAGGTTAAACTCGATAAAAGTCCGCTATTTTGTTCGTACTGATTTGGATATTTAGGGGAATAAAAAGCAAATGCTCCGAATGATTTATCAAAATATCCGGTTTGAAAATCAACTTGAGTCAAACCATTTTTATAAGTCGAATGATAATACAATTGCCTCTGATCGAAATCAGTATTTTTCTGATAACCATCCGATTGCGAATATCTTCCCGTAGCAAAATGAGTAAACGAATTAGTCACTAACGATAATTTAGCACCCCCACCAAGGTAACCAAACTCACCTCCATCGGCATTTAATGAGAGTTGACTACTGCCTTGTGTATTCGTAACAATGTTGACAGCTCCACTAAAAGCGTTTGGGCCAAACACGCGAGAACCGGAACCTTCAATAATTTCAACACGCTCAACATCGTTTATACTTATTGGCAAGTTCATCGAAAAATGTCCGGTTTGCGGATCAGTTACGTTAATGCCGTTTAGCAATATCATAACCTGATCGAAACTACCGCCTCGCAAACTCACATCGGATTGAATCCCAAGGGGACCGCGCTGACGAACATCTACTGACGACGCATATTCTAAAATATCATCGACTGATTGAATAGACAATTCAGCCAATTGGGATTTAGTTATAACTGTAACACTTCTACCTATTTTTGCCAAAACTGAAGGAATTCGATTGGCACTCACTTGAATTTCGGACAAATACACATTCGTTTGTTCTGTATTTTGAGCAAACAACGATCCATTTACTGATGAATATAATGCAACAGCTACAAACACCCAATTTATTCTTTGACAAAATCTCATATTTAATCGATTAGTAGACAGGAAATTGTCCGTTTTACTATTTTTATTTATTCTAAATTAACAGTGCAAATATATGAAATCATTATAAAAAAGTACCGTTTAAAGACTTAAGAAATGAAATTGTTTAAACTAATAATAAGCTGTTTAAATTTTATAGAAGTCTAGATTATAGAAAGAGAAGATAAGAATATCAAAAGATGAAAATAGGATGTTCACCATCTGGAAATATCTAATCTATCCTTCTAATATCTAATATTCTTCTTATCTCTGTATATAAACAACTACTCAATCGATAGCCAACCCAACTATTTTTTAAATATTAATATTTATTTAATCAAAAGCCCTTGTTACATCTTAACAATTAGTTACTTTAAGCTTTCAATAGAAAATACAATCTATCGCCCCAAATCAAAACATAACTAGAATCGGATTTTATTCAATCTCAACTTAATTAAAATGAAACAAATCGAAAACCTTTTAATGCTTCGCACATTCATGGGATCGAACAATGTTGATGCCTGCATTATACCAACATCCGATTGTCATTTAAGCGAATACACTGCCGAGCACTGGAAATTCAGAGAATTTTTAACCGAATTCACCGGGTCTGCTGCCACACTGGTTGTTACCTTCGAAGAAGCCTATTTATGGACTGATTCACGATATTTCCTTCAAGCTGAGACTGAATTACTGGATTCGGGTATTACCCTTCAAAAATTGGGTGAACCCGGTGTACCATCACCTGAAGAATGGCTTTTAGAGGCTTTAGAACCAAGCGATACTGTTGGCATTGATGGACGACTCATGTCTCTGGAACAAATGAGAAATCTCAATAAAACTCTTAAAAAGCAGGATATCAGACTAAATTTTTCGTTTTTTGCGATTGATAATATTTGGCTAACCAGACCACCAATTCCTGAATCACCCATTTACGATTTCGAAGATACATATCATGGTTATCCGTTAACAAAAAAATTGGCTGTTATACGTGATGAAATGCATTTGCTCGACTCAACACATTATATCGTGTCTGGATTGGATGAAATAGCATGGGCTCTAAATCTCAGAGGCACTGATATTCAATATAATCCACTATTTCATGCCTTTTTAATTATATCTCAAACACAAGTATTGTTATTTATAAATCCTCATAAAATACCGGCATCGCTAGGTCGAAAACTAGTTAGCGAAAATGTAAAAATATCAACCTACAGCGATTTTTATACTTCGTTAAAAGAAATAAAATCTGATTCAAAAATATTAATCGATCCTTTCAAAACTAATATAACTATTTACTCATCGTTACCTCAAAACTCAACAAAAATTGAATCTAAAAGCATAATTAATCAATTAAAATCTATAAAAACCGAAACCGAAATAGGCCATTTAAAACAATCCATGTTATATGATGGCTTAGCTTTTACAGAGTTCTGGCATTGGTTAGAATTAAATATTTCAACTGGTGAAATAGATGAAAAAAATGCTGCCCAAAAACTACACCAACTCAGATCAGTACAACCTGGCTTTAAGGGTGATTCTTTTAGTACAATTTCAGCTTATGGAAGCAATGGTGCCATTGTTCATTACACACCATCGAAAACAAATAGCGCAAAACTTAAAGCAGATAATTTCTATTTAATTGATTCTGGAGGTCAATATTTAACAGGAACAACTGATGTAACGAGAACATTGCAATTAGGAGATGTTTCTCATCAGGCAAAAATCGATTATACACTTGTTTTGAAAGCACATTTGGCGTTAGCAATGGCAAAATTCCCTAAAGAATCAAGAGGTGTGCATCTCGACACGATTGCACGAAGTACAATGTGGAAGCATGGTCGAAACTATGGACATGGCACTGGTCATGGAGTAGGTTTTTTTCTTTCAGTTCATGAAGGACCTCAAAGTTTAAAGCAAGTTGATAACGGAGAAACAATTCAACCTGGGATGGTAATATCAAATGAACCAGGAATTTACATGCCAAACAATTATGGGATAAGATTAGAAAATTTAGTTTTAACGGATAATTCAAATGAATTCGAGGATTTTTTAGAACTAGAAACGCTCACACTCATCCCATTTGATACAAAACCCATCCTTAAAGAAATGCTTTCAGACGAAGAAATTAGCTGGCTGAACAACTATCACAAACTTATATTCGAAACCTTAAAACCCAATTTATCTAAAGAATTAACCCTGTTTTTGAGTTCGAAAACTACCGAAATATAGTCATGACGAATCAGAAAAAACTACACCTTATTTGCAACGATATTCCATTCCCATCAGATTATGGTGGTGTTATTGATGTTTTTTATAAAATAAAAGCGCTACACTACTTAGGCATAGAGATTATTTTACACACATTTAAATATAAACGATCAGAAGCTCCCATTCTCGAAAATTACTGTTCCAAAGTTTTTTATTATGATCGTCCCATTAAGTTTTCACAAACATTAAGTACCATTCCATTCATTGTTAAAACCCGAATGAACAAGGAATTACTTGCTAATTTAACCAATGATAATCACCCTATATTTTTCGATAGCCTTCATTGTACAGGATTCATCAATCATCCCAATTTAAAGGATCGTTTGAAATATGTTCGAATGCATAATGTTGAACACCTTTATTATTGGCATTTGTTTTTAAATGATAGAGGGTTTACTCGCAAAATATTTTTTTTAATCGAAGCACTTAAACTTCGACTATTTCAAAAAAAAATAATACACGCAAATAAAGTTTTTGCCATATCTCCAAAAGAACATCAATACTTTCTTGAAAAAAGATATAATAGTCTGTTTGTACCTCCCTTTCATCAATCTAACGCCATTTCGTCCAAATTAGGAGTTGGAAATTACATATTAATACAAGGGAATTTTCAAGTAAATGACAATGAGAAATCAACCTTCAGACTATTGAGAAGTTTAAAATCGGAATCAGATATACAAATTGTGGTTGCAGGGAAAAAACCATCGAAACGAATTAATAAATTTGCAATCAACTCCAAAAACATATCAATTAAAGAGAATCCCACAGACAATGAAATGGAATCGATTATTCAAAATGCTCAAATAATTTTATTAGATACCTATCAAGATTCAGGCATTAAATTAAAATTAATTAATTCGCTTTACATGGGAAGGCATGTAATTTGTAGTGAAAAAATGGTTAATAACACTGGCTATGAAAGGCTGTGTTATGTAGCAAATAATAAAACAGATTGGATTGAATTAATTAACAACTTAATATCTAAACCATTTTCACAAGAAGATATCAACCTAAGAACAAGCACTTTAAATGGCATTTCAACCAATCAAATAAATGCAACCAAAATTGCAAATGAGATATTTAAAATACAATAAAATACAAACGTTTAAACATTAAATTCTGCAATGAAAAATGTAAAATTTTTATTTCTGGTAATTATTGTCACAACGCTTCATTTAACACTTACAGCGCAGCACAACATTAAAATCAAGATTGATGGTCTCAAAGACACAACGTTGATATTAGGTCATCATTTTAATCAAAAAATGTATGTGAACGACACTATCAACATAAACTCAAAAGGGGAAGGCTTTTTTGCAGGAAAAGATCTTCTTCCGCAAGGATTATATGTGATGTTTTTACCCGATAAAACTTATTTTGATGTGCTTATTGGTTCCGATCAGGATTTCAGTGTAAACACCAAGAGTACTGACCTTTTAAATCAATTAATTATTAATGGATCGGTTGAAAGTAAAAACTTTTGCGAATACCAAAAATTCCTATCAAATAAACAAGCTACGGCTCAAAAAACTCAAGAAAAACTTGAGTTAATCAAGAGCAATCCGGATTCAACAAAAATCCTGCAAGATCAACTTCAAAACTTATCAACCGAGGTTACCACTTATTGGAATAAAGCCATCGCAAATAATCCAGGAACCTTTTTCGAACTGTTCCTCAAAGCTATAAAAGAAGTTGAAGTGCCAGATTTTAAAGCCGAAAATGGCGTTGCTAATCCTGATTCAGTTATTCAATGGAAACGCTATTACTATTATAAAGAGCACTATTTTGACAACATGAATTTAACTGATGGTCGACTTTTGAGAACCCCATTTTTCGCCAATAAAGTTGATCAATTTTTCACAAAAACGTTATTTCAAATACCAGATACGTTAACCCATGAATCGATAAAACTAATTGAAAAAGTTAAGTCGAATAAAGAAATGTTTCAATTCATACTGCAATATTTGTTTAACATGGCCAACGAAAGCAAATTAATGGGTATGGATGAAATGACTTTAGAATTAGGTGAGAAATACTATCTCTCAGGAGAAGCACCATGGGCTGACACCACTTTTATTAAAAGCTTGAGCGAAAGAGTTGAAAAAATTAAACCGAACTTAATTGGCAAAATTGCCCCTGACATTAAACTTCAATCAAATACTGGTGAATTCTACCGTTTAAGCGAACTCAATGCAACCTATACAATTCTGGTATTTTGGGAGCCATCATGTGGTCATTGCCAAAAAGAACTTCCCAAATTACATGATGAAGTATTTAAAAACTATAAAGATAAAGGGATAAAAGTATTTGCAGTGTACACTCAATTAGAAAAAGAACTCTGGGAAAAATTCATAACTGAGCATAATCTCACAGACTTTATAAATGTATACGACCCATATAATCAAAGTCGTTTTAGAGATTTGTATGATATTTATAGTACTCCCGTGATATATATTTTGGATAGAAATAAAAAGATAGTTGCCAAACGCATTGGGGTTGAAAACATTGCTGGGTTTTTAGATTTTGAAATAAAAAACGGTCGATTATAAAATTAAAGCCTGAAATGTTATTTACTAATAATTCAGGCTTTCAGTTTTCGGTGTAAATAAATATTGAACAAATAATTAGCCTCTGATAACATCAAAGAAATAACAATCAACTCGTTGATGAAGAACAAAACCACAAAGCAGTCATTTTGTAATAACATCGACTCAACCAGAAAGCAATATTCTAAACTAAACAATTCTAATTTTGTAAATATAAATGATTGAACCATGGGGATTGACAAATACGAGAAACTGCTTGAACAACTATTGAAAAACAAGGAATGGCCTTTGGTTTATATGTTTAAATTTATTGTACCTAACAGAGATGGATTAGTTGAGAAGGTTGTTAGTATTTTACCCACAAATGGCAAAATGTCATTCAATCATACAAAAAGCTTAAAATATGTTGCCATAACTTGCATTGCAGAAATGGAATCGGCAGAATTAATTGTATCAACCACCTCGGAAGCAACTGATATTAAAGGGGTAATGGCATTGTAGCACAGAAAACCGGTTGTTTTATACTTAAAAGACTCCCTTCGCTTTTCTCAAATGACATTCGAGAAAAATTGATCGTAAAGTTCATCAATTGCTGATGGGACTCCAATAATTGTCAAAACGTCTAACTCCTTCAAAAGCGTATTTCCTTTTGGAATAAATATCTGACTATCGCGTTCAACATAAGCAACTAAAACCTGAGATGGAAGCGATATTTCCATTATCTTATTATTAATAAATTTTGCTTGACGCGATCCTTTTACCAATTGTAAGGATATAAAACCCTGATTATGAAGTAGTGATTCGATAACTTTTCGAGGAGTGGATTGCTCTAATATATTAGATAAAAACCCTTTGTGTTCGGAGATATCTAAAATGCGACTAAGCATTCGTAGTTGCTGTTTGGGCTTATCTACAGCATTAATTAAAAAGAAAACTACTTTAATATTTTCATGCTCAATTCCTCCGAGCAGTGTTGACTGAACTATTATTCCTTTGGGAATTAATAAGATATGTAACAATGGGGATTTAACACCATCTAAAGAAGCATATTTCAATGATACTTCTGGAAGAACAAACAATGGATCAACCGGACTAATTTTTTTAAACTCATTTATCAAGTGATTAGCTTCGATATTAAGCTCCCTACTCATTTGTGCTAATATCAGTTGCACCTATTACGCCAACCATAACAAAAACGCCTAATAAATATACAGTTACAATAACTATCAAAGACAAAAACATACCCAACGGAATATTTCGAGAAGGGTTTTTTATCTCTTCTGCAACACTTGCAATTTGAGTCAATCCTAAATAGGATACAAAAACAAAACCTGTTGTGTATATCAAACCCTCTATCCCATTTGTGAAAAATGGAGAGAATCGAGCGGGATTATAGGATACTTCAACCTGGGGAACCAGAAAAATTTAAAAAAACCCTTCTAAAATAAAAAGGGTGAGAATAATTAACAAAACAACCACAAATACCTTTTGAACATGAGACGATTTACGGCTTCCAAACATATTTAACACCATAAAAATTAATGCAAAAGCAATAGCTGTAGCCTTTGAATGTCAAAAAACAAAGTGGCATAAGCACCTATACCCACTAAGGCAAAAGCTGTTTTTAAAATCAATGCCACGTACGTTCCAATTCCACCAACAGTACCCATCATGGGACCGAGGCTTCTATCGAGGAAAAAATAGGCTCCTCCTGAACGAGGCAATGCAGTTGATATTTCAGCTATACTAAACATGGCAGGCATAATTAATATTCCAGCTAATAGATAAGCTAATATGACTGATGCTCCTGTATGAGATGCTGCCAAACCAGGTAAAAGAAAGAATCCGGAACTAAACATAGCTCCGGTACTTATGGCAAATACATCAAACAATCCTAACTCTTTTTTCAACTTCATAGGCAAAAATTGCTTAAGAGGTGGTAAAAACTACTTTATCTTCTATAAATATAACCAATAATAAATAAAATGGTTCCCATTTAACTTACTAAACTGGAAGGTTAACATCACAATGCGAAATATTGAACTAAAAGTCGAAAAAATTCATGTTTTTTTTATCTTAGCAGCCAAATTAAAATAGAAAATAAAAAAATCCATGGATAAAGTTATTATTAAAAGTTTTGACGAGCTTGAAAAATTAATCGGATGTGAATTGGGAATTTCCGAATATCACGAATTTACACAAGAACAAATAAACCTATTTGCAGACGCAACCCTTGATCATCAATGGATCCATATTGATAGTGAAAGGGCTAAAACAGAATCCCCATTTGGCAACACAATTGCTCATGGATATTTAACAGTGTCAATTTTGCCCCATTTATGGAATCAAATTGTTGATGTTCAAAATCTGAAATTACAAGTTAATTATGGCATTGAAAAACTAAAATTTAATCAACCAGTTTTAGTAAACAGTCGAGTTCGCCTACATGCTAAAGTAATTAACGTGCTTAATTTGCGTGGAATAACAAAAGCGTTTATTGGTATTAAACTAGAAATTGAAGGAAATAAAAAACCAGCCTACGAAGGGGAGATTGTGTTTTTATATCATTTTAATAATTAAAAGATATAAAGCCTAATCGAAAAACAAGCTTTCGATTAGGCTTTATATCTTAACCCCCACATTGGGTAATAAAAAGTTTATTACTGAAATTAAGGTAAATAATTAACGATTCGATTCCCTGTATTGTTTTGAGTATTAGGAATGACACGATAATAAAATGCTCCCTTCTTAGAACTTGCCGTATCCTTTATATCAAGTTGTTGCAGCCGTTTAAGCGACAATACTTTTTTTCTGAAGTTTCCAGCATCAAACTCTTTTTGATAAATAGCCTGATACAATTTTCGCAATTGAAGTAGCGTAAAACACTCAGGCAATAATTCAATTCCGAATAAATCCAGACTACTAATCAATCTCAACTTGCTAAAAGCTTCTTTAACCATTTCATCGTGGTCAAAAATAAGTTTTGGTAGTTTATCAACAGCCACCCAATAAGCGCCATGTTCTTCAACCAAACATTTATCGTGCTGATCAATAGGAATTAGAGCATAAAAAGCGGTGCTTATAACTTGTCCTCCCGGATCCCTTTTGGGGTCTGAGAATACTTTAACCTGTTCCATATAAATATCAGTCAACCCAGTAATCCCTTTCAGAACACGAGTTGCTGCATTCTCAAGCGATTCTTCTGGATTAACCCATCCACCAACTAATGACCACTGACCTGCTGCCGGCTCAATTTTGCGTTTAAACAACAAAAGTTTTAAAACACCATCTTCGTAACCAAAAATAATACAGTCGACAGATACGAGATATTTCGCATGCTTATATTTAGCAATTTCTACCATACTTAATCTTCAAATTATTGAACAAATATAAAAGTAATAATCACCCTTAATGCAGGAAACAATAAGTTTATGCTTGAATTTTATTAATAATATCAGACATATGCGAATAATTTTCTAACAAATAACTCTTATTTCCATATTCCATATCCTCGAAATCGAATCCTGGAGCCACCGAACATCCAACTAAACCAAATCCTTTAGCCTCTTTTAAGGAGGCTGCAAACCAACAATCGGGCTCAACAACTACTTGCAATTTGCCTGATAGCAAGTCTGATAATTCAATTATATCAGAAGACCCATTGGGTTTAAGAACATATAATAAAATAGGATCTCCTTTATGAAAGTACCAAACTTCTGGTGATTTCAAGCGATGAAATACTGATTTCTCATCTCCTTGTAATAAAAACAAAATGGATGTTAAAGCATGCTTATCTGTCGTAAATTGTTTTGGAAGGCCTTCGCAACAAACAATTAATGAGGATCGATATGTCTCTTTATACCATCCTCCTTCAGGATGTTTTTTTAGCTTAAGGCTTTTGATAAAACTTAATGCCACCTCATCATGCATCTCAGCTATAGGTTTAAATACTAAACCATTACCCCATTTATGCAAAGCTATTTGAGCATCAACTAATTTTTCTTCCCAATGAGCTACTGAGTTTTGACCAATAATATCTGTTACATATTTAACAGCCAAGAATGGCAATTGATTTGCTTTACAAACACTTGCCAAAGCAAACGCTTCCATATCAAAAACATCACCTTCTCCTGAATATTTTATTAAAAAAGTATCCCCTGTATTACATGTATAACAACTAGTTAAGGGATTTAACTTTATAAATTCGCTTAATTCATTTTCGAATGAGAGTTCAGAGATAGCACCAAAAGATTTTGCTCTCTCCATGTCTCTATCAATAAACCTATTGCAAACCAATAAGTCGCCAACCAAATAATTGATAGAACCAGCTGTTCCTATATTCAATACCCAATGTGGTTTAAAATCAGTTATTGCTTTTTGCAAATTAATTGCAGAACTAACTTTTCCAACTCCACTTAGGCAATAATGCACTTCTACAGTATTATCAGCAATATCAATTTTTTCGGACTCTAGAGCGCACACAACAAGAACTCGTTGCTTCATATAGGATTCATTTTGGCACGAATTTATAAAAAGTTTTGAGAATAAAATCTAATTGATGCGCTGCGAATTCTTTATTTGTGTTTTAAATTACACCAAAACTCAGAATAATATTGATGAAAATTATATGATTCGAACAGTTTTTACTATTTTCCATCATTATAATACTTCAAACATGACAAATTTAACAGAGAAACAAAAAGAAGGCTTGCTCAGAGAGTTAGTTTTTTCGGCGCAACGAAGCAGTGGACCAGGAGGCCAAAATGTGAATAAGGTTAGTACTAAAATAGAGTTA
>Ga0136636_10000644_pt1 | contig 18591 bp, 16 predicted proteins | sample AntDrymUQ8522106_2_FD_104653 | JGI IMG/M metagenome (GOLD analysis project Ga0136636, IMG submission 104653) | Polar desert sand microbial communities from Dry Valleys, Antarctica - metaG UQ852 (21.06) | ecosystem: Environmental > Terrestrial > Soil > Desert | place: Antarctica: Dry Valley... | reverse complement strand
AATTGAGAATTTAGCGCGCGAAATACAAATTTTACGATCTTCAAGTGGTTGACGCATAACCTCTAGCACGGTTCTTTTGAATTCTGGAAGTTCATCTAGGAAAAGTACTCCATTGTGCGCCAGTGATATTTCACCGGGCTGAGGAAAGGCACCTCCACCAACAAGTGCCACATCGGAAATAGTATGATGCGGACTGCGAAATGGACGTTGCGAGATAAGTGATGTATTACTATCGATATTTCCTACAACAGAATGAATTTTGGTCGTTTCTAATGCTTCTTGTAGCGACAATGGCGGCAAAATAGTTGGTAACCTTTTAGCCAGCATAGACTTTCCTGCACCAGGAGGGCCAACCATAATAATATTATGCCCGCCGGCAGCTGAAACCTCCAACGCACGCTTAACACTCTCCTGCCCTTTTACATCCGAAAAATTTATCTCCAGATGATTTATATTACTAAAAAACTCCTCGCGTGTATTTACAATCGTAGGTTCCAGCTTTGACTGACCATTGAAAAAATCTATTACCTCGGTAATACTTTCAACTCCATACACATCCAAGTTATTGACAACAGCTGCCTCACGCGCATTCTGCTTAGGAAGTATAAAACCTTTAAAGCCTTCCTCACGTGCTTTGATGGCGATGGGCAAAATTCCTTTGATTGGCTGCAAACCGCCATCCAGCGACAATTCACCCATAATCACATATTTCTCCAGCTCATCCGACTTCAAACTATCAGAAGCAGCCATTATACCAATAGCTAGAGCTAAATCGTATGCCGAACCTTCTTTGCGAATATCGGCAGGTGCCATGTTGATAACAATTTGCTTACGAGGCAACTTATTTCCCGTATATTCCAATGCAGAAGCAATACGCTCGTGACTCTCTTTTACCGCATTGTCGGGCAATCCCACATGCATAAAGCGTATTCCCTGACTTACATTAACTTCAATGGTTACAATAGTAGCATTTATTCCCTGAACGGCTGCTCCAAAAGTTTTTACTAACATAGCTTCACAATTTAGGTTAGATTTTTATTTATTGACATATAGATTACTTCAGATTATATCCTATTTTTAGGGTTAATGGAACTTTTACAGCATCATTATGAGGAAACAAGTTTCCATTAGAATAGTGCCCTATCATTATTTCTGCATTCAGATTCCTCTTTTCTCCAAAATAAATTCCGGTACCCATATTATCCTGAAAAGTGAAATGTTTACCGGTATCTTGTCCATCAATCATAATTTTGGAAATATAAGTTGGCCCGGCTAATGAATAATAAAAGTAAGCATCAAAAGGCTTGGTATGTAAAACCGTGAAACGGACAACCGGGAAAATAGATAATGTAAAAAAGTCTTGTTTATTGGGGTTGCTCAAACCAGTGCCTTTTCCCTTACTTTGCCAATAAGATGAACTCACTCCCCAATCGAGTGAAAAAACTTTTGCTGTATGAAATATATTCTGCTGATAAGTCAGCGATAAGCCTTGATAGATTTCTGCTTCACCACCCCAGAAAATGGGAAATTTATCGCTTGATACAAAGTTATTTACTCCATAACCTAGCACGTTACTCGAAAACCCAATTTGCAACATGTATTTTGGATGAATGTACCCAACTTCGGCAGCCTCAGCCAGCTTTTTGTCGGAAACTTTTTGAAGTCTGTACGAAAATCCCGCAGCAACAAATGATGTTGAAGGCTGTTTTTCAGACTTTTTAGCAGGCGAATAAGCAGTGCTTATTTGTAAAGCCATACTTTTATTTATATTGTATTTCAATCCTCCACCAAATAAAAACGTAGCATAATTAGCATTTGCAATTACCGGTTTTCCGGTGATGCCATCGTTAAATCCACTTCGAGTAATTATTCCTAAACCCGCTTCTCCATAAACCGCAAAACGATCATTAAAAGGTAATTGTGGTTTCAAGGTTAATCCGCCTACATTCATCCATATTGTTCTTTGATTAATTTCTCCTGTAACATCTGCATCTGTCTTATATTTGTACTTCACCCAGCTAACCGGGCGCATATAAGTTAGTTGTGCCGATAAATATTTATTAAACTCATACCCAAACAATACCAAACGCACAGCAGGATGAGGTACTTGAAGCGATTGAAATGAAAAACCGGCTTCAGGCTGAAACTGAGTAAAATCGTAATTGATAGAACCGATATTTACTTCAAAATAGGCTTTTTGTAAGATAGGTGGAATTTGTGCCCGCTCATCTTGAGCGTAAACAGATATAGACAGAAAGGACACGAAAAGTAAAAAATAAATTTTTAAAAAGCTGGTTCTCATCATTAATTTAATTTATATAATAGGTTTTTAAAATTGCTACAGTTGATTTTACGTTTTAGTAAAAGAAATTATTTGCGCCTACAAAAATAGTTAATTATTTTGCATCTACAACTATTTTTGAAAAATAAGTTACAACATTGTACAAAAACAAAAAATCTTCTGTTCAATATTTGATGATTAAACACATAATATTCACTAGAAGAGGAAACAACTACTCATCATCACACGTTTATTGCACAACTAAAAATACCATTAAATCGGTTATTCTTTTTTTTTACTACCTTTGCACTGGTAAATTTGTCCCCTCTAAAATGATTGATAATACATTATTTAATAATAAAAAAGTAGCTTTTCACACCCTGGGTTGTAAGTTGAATTTTGCCGAAACGTCGGCCATTGGAAAACAATTGAGTGATGAGGGATTCGTGAAAGCAAAAGCCGGTGAGCAAGCTGATGTGTGCATAATAAACACCTGCTCGGTAACAGACACTGCCGATCATAAATGCCGGCAGGCCATAAACAGATTAAACCGTCAACACCCCAACGCCATTATGGTGGTCACAGGTTGTTACGCTCAATTAAAACCCGAAGAAATAGCTACAATACAAGGTGTTGACTTAGTACTTGGTGCAAACGAAAAATTCAGCATCCTCGAATATTTGACACTACTTGACAACGAAAAGAATGGTGAAATACATCGTATTCGCATTCAGGACGTAAAAGATTTCAAACCATCCTGTTCCCGAGATGATCGCACGCGTTATTTTCTAAAAGTGCAGGATGGCTGCGATTATTATTGCACCTATTGCACCATCCCTTTTGCGCGTGGACGGAGTCGAAATGCAACAATTACCGACACGGCAGCAATGGCTGTTCAGGCCATCACCGAAGGAGCAAAGGAAATTGTTCTTACAGGCATTAACACCGGTGATTTTGGTAAGTCGACAGGCGAAACCTTCTTCGATTTGGTAAAAGTATTGGACGTGCTTCCTCATGAAATTCGTTTTCGAATTTCGTCCATCGAACCAAATCTACTGACAGATGAATTAATTGAATTCGTGTCAAAAAGCAAACATTTCATGCCGCATTTCCATATCCCTTTACAATCAGGATCAAATGAAGTATTGCAATTAATGAAACGACGCTATACCACTGAACTTTTCACTAATAAAGTAGACACCATCAAAAAACTAATGCCTGATGCCTTTATTGGCGTGGATGTGATTGTGGGTGTGAAAGGTGAAACTTACGAATTATTTGAACAAGCGAAAACATTTATTCGAAGCTTAGATATTTCTCAACTGCATGTTTTTAGTTACTCCGAACGGGCAGGAACTAAAATGCTGGAGATTGAGCACACGGTTTCAATTTCTGAGCGCAAACGAAGAAGTGATGCATTGCATGTACTATCAGATGAAAAAACGAAACTGTTTTACGAGAAACAAATCGGTAAAACAGAACTCGTACTTTGGGAAAGCAGACAAAAGGATGATAACATGGTGGGCTTTACCAACAATTATATACGTGTTGAAAGGGCTTTTGAAAAATCATTGGTTAACACCATTCAACCAGTATCGTTAGGAGAGTGGAACGAGGATAAATCTGCTTTGAAGGCATTACATTTCTAAATTTTATACTAATCAAATCGTAACTAAGATGTTAGCTAAACGAATCATACCGTGCCTAGATATTAAAAACGGACAAACAGTAAAAGGAATTAATTTCGAGAATATCACCGATGTGGGTGATCCCGTGGAACTTGGAGCAATGTACGCTCAAATGGGAGCAGACGAACTAGTCTTTCTTGATATTACAGCCACCAACGAAAAACGTAAAACACTGTCGGAACTTGTTACCCGCATTGCAAAGCATATCAATATACCTTTTACAGTGGGCGGAGGCATTTCGTGCGTTGAAGATGTATCTGTTTTACTGGCCTGTGGTGCTGATAAAATTTCTGTAAATACATCAGCGGTTCGTAATCCACAACTTATCAGCGATTTAGCCAGCCAATTTGGTAGTCAGTGCGTTGTACTTGCTATCGACACAAAATTTATTAATGGCGAATGGTTTGTATTCCTCAATGGCGGTCGCATCCCAACAGATATCCGCACCGTAGAATGGGCAAAAAAAGCAGTGGTATTGGGTGCCGGAGAAATTTTACTTACTTCGATGAACAATGATGGCACAAAAGATGGTTTTGCGCTCGATATTACCCGTGCAGTTTCAGAAGCGGTAAACGTACCGGTTATTGCCAGTGGTGGTGCGGGAACAATGGATCACTTTGTGGATGTGTTTGGCGTAGGGAAAGCCGACGCTGCACTTGCTGCTAGCATTTTTCACTATAAAGAAATTGGAATTCCCGAACTAAAATCCTTTTTGAAAGAAAAAGGTGTAGAAGTAAGAATATAAAATCAACAATTATTCCGACTAATTTAAACACTGTTTTATGCATTTCATCAAACCTATTACCTTGATTTCTCTTCTGATTGTTTTAATCAGCTGCAATAATGCTGCTGATTCACCATATCCCAATATCATATTTGATAAAAAAACCTCCATGCCGGGAATAGGCAGAGCTTCATCAGTAGCTTTTGTTATCGACGGGAAAGCCTATGTAACATTGGGTAGAAACGCTGAATATAATGATTCTTTAAAGGATTGCTGGCAATATGACCCGGCAGGTGATAACTGGACAAAAAAAGCAGCATTCCCAGGTATTGGACGCGTAAAAGCAATGGCTGTAGTACTCAACGACACAGCATACGTTGGACTTGGTTTCAGAAGAAATACAAGTGCATACTCCGGTGGAGTTTTATCTGACTTTTGGATGTACGATGCAAAAAATGATAGATGGACTAGAAAAGCAGATTTTCCCAGCAAGGCTTCAAATGCCTGTGTCAGTTTTACATACAATCACTCTGTTTACGTTGGTTCGGGCTTTGACAATTCCTATTTTTCGAAAGAGTTTTGGAAGTATATCCCATCGCAAAACAAATGGGTGGAAATAAAGGACTTTGAGGGTGTACACAGAGCATCTGCCGTTGCTTGTTCTAATGGAGAACACATATTTTTTGGCACCGGTTACAGAACATTAAGCGAAACAGACTGGTGGGAATACTTTCCTGTCAATGATTTATGGAAAAAGCGGAAGTCAATGCCCGACGATGGTCGTGAAAATGCTGTCAGTTTAGCTGTGAACAAGCGTATTTTTGTTGCTACTGGTAGACATTTCGGAGGCACCGATACAGGTGGTAATGTGAAATCGGATATACTGGAATACGACATTACCCGAAATGTATGGTACGAAAGGGGAAATTTACCCGCCGAAGGACGTGAAAACTCCATTTCATTTACAATTAATGGCAAAGGATATATCGGCTTTGGAGATAACGACACCAAAGTTTTAAACGATTTTTGGAGTTTTCAACCCTAAAATTTCTTCAATAATCGCTAGACTTCAAGTTTAAAAAAGAAACAGACTGTAAATTATAATTCCAACGATACTTAGTCCAAAAACTAATAAGGGAAGAATAGCTTTCGGTTTTTCTACAATCGAATAATCGTTATGAGGTGTAAGAAGTGAAGGTCGCAATTTGACAATTGCATAATAACATGCCAGTGCACCCAAAATACCTACCAACGCACCACCAAGTACATCTAATGGGTAATGCACACCCAAATAAATCCGCGAATAAGAAACCAAAAGCGCCCACCCAAAAATACAACTTGTATACTTTTTGTTTCGAAAGAGAGTAGCTGAAAGCAATGCGAACCCAAACGAATTGGCTGCATGCGACGATACAAAACCAAACTGACCTCCGCTATATCCATTCACCAAATGAACCATATTCTTCAGTTCTAAAGCATGAGAAGGACGAAGCCGTTGTACCAGTTCTTTTATTAAACCGGAAGAAATTTGATCTGAAATAACAATACAACTTACAAGTGCTATTATCAACCAAATAGATTCCCGTTTCCAATTTTTTATAATAACAATTAAAACCGCAATATAGAGAGGAACCCAGGTAAATTTAGCGCTTATAGCAAACATTACTCCATCCCAAAATGACGAATTACATCCGTTTATTGCTAGAAACAAATGCTTATCCCAAAATAAAAGCGATTCGAAAAAATTCATTGACTGTTGTTTGTAATTGTTTAATACATTAAACCAGTGAAGGATAAACTTATATTTTTCGGCATTAAATCTTTACAATATTATCCTTTTCAACCCAGCCAATGCTTCCATTTCCTAGCTTTATTTCAACCCAATTGCCCAAGGTGCTTTTTAGGCTTACTTTTGTTCCTTCGTGCAGCTGAAATAAATCCGTACCGCTTTTATCCGGAGAACCTTTAATAGTCACTACTCCTGTCATTATAATTGCATAGTTGTGCTTCTTCATTTGGTCATTCCTTACGCCTGCAAAAACAAAGGTCAGCAAACTCACTCCAAAAAGGATTGTGCCAAAATAGAATGCCATCTTCCGAACATAACGTGTAGAGCCCAAAACAAACCAAAATACAGCTATTAAACAAAAAATAAACGCAATGACACTCATTATCAACCAACCGTTCGACGTCATTAATTTTATAAAATTAGTAATCCAGCGACCCAAAAAGAAAGTCGGGGTTTGTACAATATTATCGACCACTTTTAATTGAGCCATTTCCAAGTTAAAACGAGCATCATCGAACCCAGGAGCTAACCGCAAAGCCCGCTCGTAATTCAGAATAGACAGTCCTAATTCGTTTGATTTAAAATAGGAATTCCCCAAATTATAGTACAACTCTGGTGCTACCCCTTCTGTCGAAAGAATTTTTTCGTATTGTTTTGCTGCTTCTGCAAAATTACCTTTTACATACAAATCATTGGCGGTTTTTATAGCGCCACTTTGAGCAAAAGCAGAAGTAAAAAAACACAAAATTAAAACTAAAAACAATGCTATACGTTTCATATACTTTGACTTACAATTGCGTTTATTATTTCTTAACAACTTCTTCTAAATGACTTATCACCTGAATGGTATCATCATAAAGATTACCCATTTCCTGCTGACCTGAATTGGGTGCATAGCGAGCAAATTCGCAAGTATTCAGAATTTGATTCAACTGATTTAGAACCGGTGCATCAACGCCTTTTTTCAACAATTCATCGCCCACTTTTTCTTTTGTGAGTGAAGCTACCGGTATAGATAATTTATGACTTAAATAAGCCCAAACTGCCTTCAGAATTTCTTCGTAGAAAGAGTCCTTTTTACCTTCTTTCAATAATCTTTGAGCTAGCTTCAACCGTTTTTGCGCTATCTTATTGGCTTTCTTATTTTTTACCAAATCCATATCTGCATTTTCCATAGCTTGCTTACGGAAAAATATAAATAGAATCAATGAGATAAGCAGCGGAATCAGGTACATTAACCAACAAGAAAGTGTACCGTAAATCGGATTTTCTTCTTTTGATAGTTTTATATCATTAGTTTGAATATACCGAACATCTTTTCCAAGTTGCTTTACATCTTCCTTATCAACATAATTACCCACCACTGTAGGACCTTCTGCTCCTGAGCCTTTCAGAACTTCGAGTTTATAGGCCAGTGTACGCAAAGTTTTGTAAGTTCTCTCATTTACATCGAAGTATGAAAACTCCGCTGAAGGAATTTCGAATTTACCTGAATGACGGGGAATAAACATGAATTCAATGGTCTTACTTCCACTTACACCCGTGCTCGTTGTTTTGAAATTATTCGTTACTTTAGGGTCATATTGTTCAAAACCTTCTGGAAATTTAATCTCCGGATTTTTAATCAATTTCATATTACCTGCACCAATAATACCTATCCTAAGCGTTACAGCCTCATTGGCCTTAATTTGTGTAGTTGAAATTTTTGAATCAATACTAAACCTACCTACCGTACCACTAAATGACGCTGGTTTATTCGTCGGCAATGCATTAACAGTAACTCTGGTTGCAGGAGCCGATATTTTTTTCGAAACATTAGTAGTAGATTCGAAAAAATCATCGAAAATACTACGAGCAGCTGCTCTGTTCCTCATCTGAATAACGGCCTCAAATTCAGCCTTATCAATTGAAATAACTCCCGAACGCTGCGGATATAAAAGATATTGGAATAAAACTACCGATGTGTAATTCTTTCCATTATAGTTTTCCAGTGTAAATTGCCTATTTTTTGGCAGTTCAATTTCTTGTTTCATGAAGCCATTGAAATCGGGGAATTTCGTTGGTGGACATTGAATTACATCAAGAGTTGTGTACAATTTATAAGTAACCAGTACAGCTTCTTGCTCGTACACATTGGGTTTAGAAACGATAGCCCTAACAAAGATATTGTCATTCGAGATGGCTTGTCCTCCCCTTGATGATGAAGCGGATTGCGATCGGCTCGAATTGGCATTGGCATCGGCTGGCAATACTTTTATACTAACAGCATTGGAAGTAACTCGCTTATTATCAACCAACATACTAGCTGCTGGGATAGTAAATGTACCTGTTTTTTTTGCTTGCAGAGTGTAGGTATATGATATTGAAACAGAAGACGTTTGTCTTCCGTTAATTATTTGAATACTGGAACTGTGTGACTCAAAAGGCCCTGCTAAAACTTCAAAATTATTAATTTCGGGCACACGCAAGTCTTTACCAGAAGAATTAATTGAATAAACCAACTGAAAAGGATTATCCATGGCAACAGCAGATGGTGCCTGTGCACTAAAACGCACCGGTTCGTCTGCTCGAACCATCAACGTATTAAGAACCAAAAGTGAAAGTGATAAAATGATTAATCTGCGTCTCATATATTTTCTTGAAATCTATTTATTGTGAGTAAATTAATGAACCCTACCAATCTCTCTCTGATTTTTTCGTACCTCTTACTTGCTGTTTTTTGGCTTTATCCTGTGCATTTTTCTCGTCTTGCTGCAATGCATCTAATATCTGTTGTGCATTTTGTTTCGACATTTGAGGTTGCTGCGATTGTGGTTGCGGTTTGGGTTGCTGAGGTTGTTCCTTTGGTTTTGGATCCGGTTTCTTTTGATCTTGTTTATCGTCTTTTTTGTTTTTATCTTTGTTCTTATCCTTTTCTTGCTGCTTTTTAAGCTGAGCTTGTGCATAAGCCAGATTATATCGCGTATCGTTATCTTTTGGGTTATTCTTCAACGCCTTTTCGTATGATTTTATTGCTTCATCATATTTCATATCCGAAAGGAATGAGTTACCAATATTGTGGAATGCAGCAGCAACTTTAGCTTTTTCAAAAGGGTGTAAAGCTACCGTGTTATTATATTGTTCAAGTGCCTCTGGATATTTTTTTTGTTTATACAAAGCATTGCCAAGATTAAAATTTGCTTCAAACGACTTGGGGTTTTGCAATAGCCCTTTACGATAAGCAATCTCGGCATCAGTATATTTAGAAGACTTATACAATTTATTTCCCTCTCTCACATTGCCACTTTCCTTTTGTGCCACTGCCGAGAGCGAGATTAAAAACATCAACAATATATATTCTTTTTTTTTCATCAATTGAAATGTAACTTGTAGATTATTTATTCTTAATTACTTTGTCTTTAAAATCAAATATCTTGTATCTGCTCAATCGTTTATTAACACGGTCAAATACAAAAAAATCAATGACTAAAAGCAGCAATGCCAACATGGCAAAAGACTGAAACTGTTCGTTATAATCCGAAAACACACTTGTTTTTATATCCGATTTGGCCAACGTGTCGAGTTCTTTGTTTACGAGCCGGTAAGCGTTACTGGTATTATCAGCTCTGACATAAATTCCTTTTCCGGCTTCAGCTATTTTTTTACACATTCCTTCGTTTAACTTTGAAACAACCACATTTCCATCCTTATCTTTCCAGAAACTAATTGTTCCGGGTACAGGAATTGGTGAACCTTCGGGTCTTCCCATTCCGATTACATGTACAGTTATATCATTTTCGGCGGCTAACTTTGCGGCTCCAACGGCATCATCTTCATGATTTTCACCATCTGTAATTACTATTATAGAACGTCCAGCTTTACTTTTTGTTCCAAACGATTTTATAGCCAAATCAATAGCACTACCGATAGCAGTTCCCTGACGTGGGACTAATTGAGGAGAAATAGATGATAGAAACATCTTGGCCGACACATAATCCGCCGTTATTGGCAATTGAGTATATGCATCACCTGCAAAAACCACCAAACCAACTTTATCGTTCGACATATTATCTACCAACTTGGATAGAATTTGTTTAGCATTTTCAAGCCTACTTGGCAAAACGTCCTCCGCCATCATTGAGTTAGATACGTCCATGGCAATCATTACTTCAATACCCTGACGCTTTATATTCTCTACCTTCGTGCCAAATTGAGGTTGAGCCAATACAATTATCAACAGAACAATTGCAGCTAATTGCATGTAAAACTTTAGCTGTGGACGAACAAAAGACACATTCGGCATTAAACCTGACAGTAATTCAAGATTACCAAACTGTTTTAAATTTCGACGTTTCTTAATGCTCGTATAGATAAATACACCTACTAATATTGGAACTAGTAAGAATAAAAAAAGATATTCTGGATGTGCGAATCGAAACATAATAATTAGTTGAATTAGTTAATGATCTTAATAAGTTGTAAAACTAAAATTAGACCACTACAAGCTTTGTTTCAAAGCAAATAAAATTACTTGGTTTTTTACGGAATCTTTCTTAACACCGTATTGCGCAATAAAACTTCGGCAAACAAAAGGGCAAAAGCCAACAAACAAAACACGAAGAATTGTTCACTTTTCTTGCTATACTCACGCACATTAATTTTCGTTTTTTCTAGCTGGTCAATTTCCTGGTAAATCTTACGAAGTTTTGAATTATCGGTTGCTCTAAAGTATTTTCCACCAGTAACAGACGCAATTTCCTGTAAGGTTTTTTCATCAAATTCCGATTGCATTTGCTGATACTGAATACCCATTGGAGTTTGTATAGGCATACTCACAATTCCATGCGAACCTACGCCGATTGCATAAACCCGTATCCCAAATGTTTTAGCAATTTCAGCAGCCGTAACCGGTGCAATGTCGCCTCTGTTATTCGAACCATCGGTTAGCAAAATAATTACTTTCGATTTAGCTTTACTATCCTTAATTCTGTTTATCGCATTTGCCAAACCAAGTCCAATAGCAGTTCCATCTTCTATCAATCCGTATTTAACGCCATTGAACAGATTGATTAAAACTGCATGATCGTTTGTCAATGGACATTGTGTAAAACTCTCGCTGGCAAAAACAACTAACCCGATATTATCATTTGGACGAGAAAGGATAAATTCAGAAGCAACCGCTTTTGAAGCCTCAATTCGGTTGGGCTTCAAATCTTCGGTTAACATCGTACTCGATAAATCCAATGCTATCATGATATCAATACCTTCGGTGTTCTCACTGCGCCAACTATTTGATGCTTGTGGACGCGCTAACGCAATAATTAGAAACGTCACAGCCAGTACTCTGAGAATAAATGGGATATGACGTAATTTTATTCGCTTACTTTTAGGAAATTGAGCTAGTTTTTGAAGAGATGATATTTGTAAACTAGCATCAGAATGGTGCATTTCCCGTACATACAAAAAAATAATTGGTAGTAAAAGCAGCAGTAAAAATAAATATTCTGGGTTATGAAAGGTCATCGCCGTAATTTAATGATTTTAGATATTAATCTCAATAATTAGTTGACATTGAAAGCACAGCTGCTCTCGTTATTCACTTTTTACTTCCTTTTACTTTTCGTCCAAAGGAACTACTTGCTCCGTTTTTTTTGTTTGGTTCACAAACAAATATGCGTTTTTCAAGCTCAATTCATGTTCTTCGAGAAGAGGATTCCATTTTGCAAATTTCACTAAATCTGCAAGTAGCAGAATTTGCTGCAAGCTAAGATAGGTTGTTTTATCTTCCTTACGCATAGCACTAAACTGATGTAGAATTTCTTCTGAAGTCATCTCCATGGTTTTTATACTAAACACTAGTTCGATATACTCTCGGATAACGTCAGTAAGTTCTGTATGATATTCTTTCGTTCTTCCTTGTTTCCATGCTTTGTCTGCTTTGATCTTATCCAATTGATTTAAAGCAATAATATAAGGTGGCAGAGTTGGCTCGGGCGATTTCTCGAAAATAGGTTTTTTCTGCCAGTACTTTCTAATATAGATAAACAGAACTACTAATAGCGCAAGAATTACCAATACCAAAAGAATAATTTGTATAAGAGCGACCCAGTCGAACTTTGGCTCATAAACCGATTTTATGTCGGCAACAGAACTTGCAGCAGTATCAACCTTAAACGGTTGTATAATCTTAATAGAAAGCTGTTGAGACCAAACGGTATCACCATCTACCACAAAGGGGAACGATCGAATATTTAATATGGAATCTTTAAAGGCTGTAACGAGGTAATGTTGTGTAACTTTCACACTCCCATTTGCAGACTTAATAGTATCGACTTTAGCAGGTTCCACTAAATCCAACCCTTTTACAATGCTATCCGAAATAAAAGGCATTATCACCTTCTGTTTAGGCTGCTGTGTAACTTCAAATGACAAATGAGCCTGATTCCCTATCCACATTACTGTGGAATCGAGGCGGGCATTCACCGTTATTTTCTGAGCAAACACGTTCGAATTCGCAAAGATCAATATACTTAGGAACAATAATAGAAATTTTCTCATACAAATTTTCAATTCTGAATTGCCAATGTCAATTATTATTTAAGCTCTCATTTTAAACAATTTCATCAAGGCACGCACATAATCTTCGGAAGTGCTCATCGACACAGAATCAACGCCTGATTTTACGAAGGTCTTTTGTAAGGCCAACTGCCCTTCACCCCATGCGTGTTTATAACTGGTTCGCAGTCGTTTGTCAGCCGTATCAACCCAGATACGCTCGCCAGTTTCGGCATCTTTGAGTTTCACGAGGCCTACATTTGGTAATTCTGTTTCCCGGATATCGTACACTTGCAAGGCCACAATGTCATGTTTGCGATTGGCAATAGTCAAATCCTTTTCAAAATTAGTATCGATAAAATCTGATATAACAAAAGCCGTAGAACTCTTTTTAATAGCATTGGTAAAATAGCGTAAAGCACCAGCTATATCAGTTTTATTGCTCTCGGGTTGGAAGTCTAATAATTCACGGATAATCTGCAAAACATGTTTTTTGCCTTTTTTAGGAGGAATAAACTTTTCAATTTTATCGGAGAAAAAGATAACACCAATTTTGTCATTGTTCTGAATAGTGGAAAACGCCAGAGTAGCAGCCACTTCGGTAAAAATATCCTTCTTTAACTGCGTAACCGTACCAAACTCGCGACTTCCAGAAACGTCAATCAACAACATTACCGTCAATTCACGTTCTTCTTCAAACACCTTGATGTATGGATGTCCAAACCGTGCGGTAACATTCCAGTCTACCGAACGGATATCGTCGCCATATTGGTATTCGCGCACCTCGGCAAAGGTCATACCACGACCTTTAAAAGCCGAGTGATACTCGCCTGCGAAGATATTCTTCGACAAACCACGCGTCTTTATTTCAATTCTCCTTACTTTTTTTATTAACTCACTCGTTTCCACAGTTTCAACTTTTAATTATTAATTGTGAATTACTAATTATGAATTGATTAAGGCACTTCAACTGTGTTTAATATTTCAGTAATAATTTCGTCAGAAGTCATATTATTAGCTTCAGCTTCATAACTCAAACCAATACGGTGACGAAGCACATCGTAACATACCGCACGAATATCTTCAGGAATTACATACCCTCTGCGTTTGATAAATGCATAAGCACGGGCAGCCAAAGCCAAATTGATAGATGCCCGCGGAGATGCTCCAAACGAAATCATTTCCTTCAAAGCATCCAAACCATAATCCTGAGGGAAACGGGTTGCAAATACAATGTCTACAATGTAACGTTCAATTTTTTCGTCGATATAAACCTGACGAACCACATCGCGGGCTTCGATAATATCTTCTGGAGAAAGTATCGGAAGAATTTCCGGTTTATGTTTCAACAAGTTCTGGCGGATGATTAATTTTTCCTCCTCTTTGTTTGGGTAATTAATAATTACTTTCAACATAAAGCGATCCACTTGCGCTTCTGGAAGTGGATAGGTTCCTTCTTGCTCAATTGGGTTTTGAGTTGCTAGTACCAAAAATGGCTCTTCTAACGGATAAGTGTTTTGACCAATGGTTACCTGACGCTCTTGCATCGCTTCCAGCAAAGCACTTTGAACTTTAGCTGGTGCACGGTTAATTTCGTCCGCTAACACTAAATTGGCGAAGATGGGTCCTTTTTTAATGCTGAACTCTTCTTTCTTCTGACTGTAAATCATTGTACCAATAACGTCGGCAGGCAAAAGATCCGGCGTAAATTGAATACGACTGAAATCGGCTTTAATCAAGTCCGATAATGTTTTTATTGCTAATGTTTTAGCCAAACCAGGTACACCTTCTAACAGGATATGTCCATCAGATAATAATCCGATCAATAAAGACTCTACCAAATGCTTTTGGCCTACAATAACCTTGTCCATTCCCATGGTTAACGCATCTACAAAAGAACTTTGTTTTTCTATGCGTTCATTAAGCTCCCGAATATCAACAGATTGAATCATATTACTTTTTATTAGTTTTGCTTTTTATTTATGTAGCAAATATAGCACTAAAAAATGTGTTAATACCCTCATTTAATATCTATTAACCTCATTTTAGATTAATAAATATTGTAGCGTAAAACACCCTGTTTTTCTAGTAAATTTATACATTTTTTGAACAAAAAAAAGTTCCGAAATTATCATTATTTCAGAACTTTTTCATTAATTAGAATTCTAGGTCTTTATTTTTTGCTGGCCACCGCTCATTGTCGCTTTTTGACATACAAATCATGCAATTCTAATGCTTTCTTGATACATTTAGGATTCGACGCATCAATTAACCGGGCATCAAGTTTCGGAATTTGAATTAAAGTGCCGGCAGCAATATTATCAGGATTGGGAATACTAGCTTTATTGGCCTCATAAATATAAACCCAAAAATCCGACTTCTTGTAATATTTCTTCGCCATCAAGGTCAATCTGCTGCCGGAACTAATTCGTTCACTTCCAATAAACTTTTTATACACCCGCGGTCCATTAAGCATTATTTGCAGACTATCAATCGTTTTCTTTACCGGAACAGTTTTAATCAGCGGTTGGGTTGTCGACTTGACAACAGGATTTATAGTGGGATTCTGAATCATTGTTGAAATGCTATCATCTACAATCGAATCAATCATCTGTTTTGGCTTTGGAACCACCACCACTTCGGGTTCAGATTTCTTTGGTTCTGCCCATTTCGAAACCGTGTTGAACATCTCAGTCATGGAAAAGTTCTGCTTAGCATCGGTCGATGCACTTCTCAACGATGACCAAGAACGATCAATATAACCGGTCACTGGAGGAAATAGAAAATAAAGACCGAACAAAACAATTAACAATAATAACAAGGAGGCAACAGGAATCAACCATTTCCTCTTTTTCTTCAGCGATATTTGATGATCCAAAAATGAAGATGGAACATAATCTTCCGAAGCAGTTGGTTCAGATTCAATCTCATCATCATCATCGTATTTTGGAATACCATAGCTGGAAATAATATCGTCTTTCTCTAGGGCTGCCGTTACGTGTTCAATTTTGGTATCAATTTCCGGAGAAACTTCTGACTTTAATTCAGTAACCTCCTGCGAAACGAATACTTCTTCATTCTCTGGTTTTAGTACAGGCTCTTCAACATGATTTTCCGCTTTAGAGGTCTCTACAGCATCCAGTAAAGTTAAGTCGTAATCCTGTATTTCAATGCGTTTCGGTTCCGGCGTCACTTTGTCTATCAGCACAACTTCTTCTTCAACAAGTATTTGTTTTTTCTTTGGCGATAAAGCTTGTATATCAGCCAAAAGCCCTTTTATATCAGCAGCCTGCTCATTTAATACACGCAATGGATCCAATGCCACTTCATCAACAGGCACTTCATCCGTTTCATTATTGTCTCCATCCAACACTACCGGTTGCAAATGTGCAAACGGTTCGTTTACCACATTTTTCAGCACTACATCGGGCACAAAAGTTATTTTTGAATAGCCCGGAATAATGATATCTTCGCCAGTATGAACATTTACACTTTTGCGCGGCTCGTTCCATTGAAGTTTGAAGGTACCAAAGTTTTTTATTTTTACCACTTCGCCAGCCATCAAAGCTTCTTCGATAGATGCAATCATCACTTTCAGGAATTCTTCTGCAGCACGTTTACTAACCGACGCTTTCGAAGAAACGAGGTCAATAATCTCTTGAGATGAAATTTTATCCTTAATCATGATGCGGAAGGTCTTTAAGTTTTTCTTTTAAAATATTGCTTTGCTTAAAATACACCACCAATTTAGGTGGAATCAATGTTCGGTTTTGGGTGGAAGGGTGCACCGAAAGACGCTCTTCCTTTTTGCGCACTTCGAAGTTACCAAAACTTTGAAAACCAATTGTTTTGTCATCAGCTAAAAGTTCTGTGCACGTTTCAATGGTCTTCTCCAACAAATCGGCCACAATGGACTTGGGAGAATTCATTTTGTCTGCCATGCTGGCAATTAATTCTTTGTGATTCATAATTAGTTACAAGATTTTAGTTTCAACAAAACAGGAAGTAAAATGCCGAGTAAACAAATATTTAAAATACGATCACCTGCATCATTAAGTATGTATATTTATTCTCCGTACAAATCAAAGTCGGTAGAACCTGTAATTTTTGCGTTATAAAATGCTCCTTTTTTCACTCCTTGCGTTGCGATAGGAATTAAAACTTCTGGATCAACTTCCGGCGAGTCATATTCCGTTCTTCCCACAAAATACTCATCCTCTACCCTATCAATCATCACTTTCAGGGTCTTCCCTACTTTAGACTGATTGATTTCGGATGAAATACCTTGTTGAATGGTCATAATTTCATCAACCCGTCGGTGTTTCACCTCTTCTGGCACATCATCTTTAAACATCTTGTAGGCGTATGTTCCTTCTTCATTAGAAAAAGGAAATGCACCCAGTCGTTCAAAACGCGCTTTGCGAATAAACGTTTTCAGCTCCTCTACGTCATCTTCTGTTTCGCCCGAATGACCGAGTAGTAAAGTAGTACGTAAATGAATATCAGGCACCTCAGTGCGGAGTCTGTCTATCAATTCATAGGTCTGTGCCGAAGTAATATTGCGACGCATTTTAGTCAACATATTATCGCTTACATGCTGCAAGGCAATGTCCAGATAATTACACACATTGTCACGTTCACGCATTACTTTCAATAAATCATACGGAAAATGCGCCGGAAAAGCATAATGCAATCGCAACCATTCCACTCCCTGAATATCTGAAAGCCGTTGTGTCAACTCTGCTAATTTGGAGGCTTTATAACGATCCTGTCCGTAATACGACAAGTCCTGGGCAATCAGTTGAAATTCTTGCACTCCATTCGACACCAGCCCTTTCACTTCATTTTCAATATCATCCATCGTACGCGAACGATGTTTCCCGGTAATAATTGGTATCGCACAATACGAACAAGTTCTATTGCAACCTTCCGAAATTTTTATATAAGCATAATGATTAGGTGTTGTCAGCGTGCGTTCCAAGCGTAAATCAGCACGGTAAACCTGACCTAAATCAGTAAGAATATCATTATAATTAAATTTACCGTAAAACTTATCTACTTCGGGCATTTCAGAGCGCAGTTCTTTCAAATAGCGCTCGGACAAACATCCCATAACAAACAATTTTTGTATCTTTTTCTGTTTGCGCAAGTCGGCAAACTGCAAAATGGTATTGATACTCTCTTCTTTGGCGTCACCAATAAATCCGCAGGTATTAATGATTACAATATCTCCATTGGGATGTTCGGCATCATGCCTTACATCATAGCCCAACACATCAAACTGGCGCATTAACTGCTCCGAATCAACAAGATTTTTCGAACAGCCCAATGTAATTACATCAACTATTCCTTTTTTAATAGTATTTTCCAATTCAGTTATAATTATCTTCAATAAGTAAATTCCTCAAGACTTCACAGAGCTTTGCGCTTACTCAAACAAGGTTTCAACAAATTTCTCTCTATCAAAGATCTGCAAATGTTCCATTCCTTCGCCCAAACCGATATATTTAACTGGAATTTTAAACTGGTCGGAGATGCCAATCACTACTCCGCCTTTGGCTGTACCATCCAGTTT
>Ga0136636_10000643_pt1 | contig 18602 bp, 13 predicted proteins | sample AntDrymUQ8522106_2_FD_104653 | JGI IMG/M metagenome (GOLD analysis project Ga0136636, IMG submission 104653) | Polar desert sand microbial communities from Dry Valleys, Antarctica - metaG UQ852 (21.06) | ecosystem: Environmental > Terrestrial > Soil > Desert | place: Antarctica: Dry Valley... | reverse complement strand
TTCTTCCAGAAGACGGTGACGGTGCAGTTCCCCGAGGAGAAGACACCGCAGAGCCCGCGTTTTCGCGGCCTGCATGCGCTGCGCCGTTACGAGAACGGCGAAGAGCGTTGCATCGCCTGCAAGCTGTGCGAGGCGGTGTGCCCGGCCCTGGCCATCACCATCGAGAGCGAGGTGCGTGACGACGGCAGCCGCCGCACCACGCGCTACGACATCGACCTGACCAAGTGCATCTTCTGCGGCTTCTGCGAAGAGAGCTGCCCGGTCGATTCCATCGTCGAGACGCACATCTTCGAGTACCACGGCGAGAAGCGCGGCGACCTGTACTTCACCAAGGACATGTTGCTGGCCGTGGGCGACCGCTACGAGGCCGAGATCGCAGCCAACAGGGCGGCCGACGCCAAGTACCGCTAGGCCCGGGGGCTTCGGCCTTCTGCCCTGCGCCTGACTGGAACCGCCACCGCTACTGCGACTGCCACCGCTACTGCGACCGCCACCGCCACTGCGACAGCACGCGCAACAACAACCATGACCACCACCGGCGCACTCTTCTACTTCTTCGCAGCCGTGCTGCTGTTTGCCGCGTTCCGTGTCATCACTTCACGCAGCACGGTGCATGCAGCGCTCTATCTGGTGCTGGCCTTCGCAAATGCCTCGGTCATCTGGATGCTGCTGAATGCCGAGTTCCTGGCCATTGCCCTGGTGCTGGTGTACGTGGGCGCGGTGATGGTGCTGTTCCTGTTCGTGGTGATGATGCTGGACCTGAACAGCGATGACTTCCGCGACGGCTTCTGGAAGCACCTGCCATTGGCAGGCTTGATCGGCGCCGTCATCGCGCTGGAGATGGCCCTGGTGCTGATGGGTGGCTTCCGGCTCACCGATGTGCCCGCGCCCGACCCGCAACTGGCCAAGCTGGGCAACACCCACCTGCTGGGCGTCGAGATCTACACCAAGTACCTCTATCCCGTGCAACTGGCGGCGGTGCTGCTGCTGGTGGCCATCATCGCCGCCATCGCGCTGACGCTGCGCAAGCGCAAGGACACCCGCGCACAAGACCCGTCGCAGCAGGTGCTGGCCAAGAAGGCCGACCGCCTGCGCGTTGTCAAGATGGACCCGGTGCTCGATCGCCCGTCCGCCCCGCCTGCAGCCCCGGCCGCCCCGGCCGGCGGAGACAAGAAATGAGCTTCGGCCCCATTACCCTCGGGCACTACCTGTCGCTGGGCGGCATGCTGTTCGCGCTCAGCGTCATCGGCATCTACATGAACCGGCGCAACCTGATCGTGCTGCTGATGGCGATCGAGCTGATGCTGCTGGCGGTCAACCTGAACTTCGTCGCCTTCTCCCATTACCTGGGCGACCTGGGCGGCCAGGTGTTCGTGTTCTTCATCCTCACCGTGGCTGCGGCTGAATCTGCCATCGGCCTGGCGATCCTGGTGGTGCTGTTCCGCAACCGCTCGACCATCAACGTCGAAGAACTCGACACTTTGAAGGGCTGAGTCCCGGCCGGACGACAACCACATGTCTGCACAACTCTCGCAAAACATGCTGCTGGCGGTGCCACTGGCGCCGCTGGTCGGCGCGCTGGTGGCCGGCTTCTTCGGCAAGGCTGTCGGCCGCGCCGGCGCCCACACCGCCACCATCCTGGGCGTGCTGATCGCCTTCGCCATCTCGGTGGCGGTGCTGTTCGACGTGGTCGCCGGCGCCCGCTTCAACGCCACCATCTATGAATGGATGGTGCTCGGCAGCTTGAAGATGGAAGTCGGCTTCCTGGTCGACGGCCTCACCGCGATGATGATGGTGGTGGTCACCTTCGTCTCGCTGATGGTGCACATCTACACCATCGGCTACATGAAGGACGACCCGGGCTACCAGCGCTTCTTCTGCTACATCAGCCTGTTCACCTTCAGCATGCTGATGCTGGTGATGAGCAACAACTTCCTGCAGCTGTTCTTCGGCTGGGAGGCGGTGGGCCTGGTGTCCTACCTGCTGATCGGCTTCTGGTACAAAAAGCCGACCGCCATCTTTGCCAACATGAAGGCGTTTCTGGTGAACCGGGTCGGCGACTTCGGCTTCATCCTGGGCATCGGCCTGATCGTCGCCTATGCCGGCACGCTGAGCTATGCCGAGACCTTCGCCCGGGCCGATGAGCTCGCCAAGCTGGGCTTCCCCGGCACCGATTGGATGCTGATCACCGTCATCTGCATCTGCCTGTTCATCGGTGCCATGGGCAAGAGCGCGCAGTTCCCGCTGCATGTCTGGCTGCCTGATTCGATGGAAGGCCCGACACCGATCTCGGCGCTGATCCACGCCGCCACCATGGTGACGGCCGGCATCTTCATGGTGGCGCGCATGTCGCCGCTGTTCGAACTGAGCGACACCGCGCTGAACTTCATCCTGATCATCGGCAGCATCACCGCGCTGTTCATGGGCTTCCTGGGCATCATCCAGACCGACATCAAGCGGGTGGTGGCGTACTCCACGCTGAGCCAGCTGGGCTACATGACGGTGGCGCTCGGCGTGTCGGCCTACAGCGTGGCGGTGTTCCACCTGATGACCCATGCGTTCTTCAAGGCGCTGCTGTTCCTGGCTGCCGGCTCGGTGATCATCGGCATGCACCACGACCAGGACATCCGCAACATGGGTGGCCTGTGGAAGTACATGAAGATCACCTGGATCACCTCGCTGCTGGGCAGCCTGGCGCTGATCGGCACGCCGCTCTTTTCTGGCTTCTATTCCAAGGACAGCATCATCCTGGCAGTGCACGCCAGCCAGCTGCCGGCCGCCGGCTGGGCTTACTTCGCGGTGGTGGCAGGGGTGTTCGTCACCGCGTTCTATTCGTTCCGGATGTACTTCCTGGTCTTCCATGGCAAGGAGAACTTCCGCCACAAGCCATTCCCTGGCGAGCATGACGACCACGTGGATGATGCACACGCACCTGGCGACGCACATCGCGACGCACATGGCGGTGACCAGGCCCACACCCCGCACGAGTCACCGGCCGTGGTGTGGCTGCCGCTGGTGCTGCTGGCCATCCCGTCGGTGGTGATCGGCTACCTCACCATCGGCCCGATGCTGCACGGCGACTTCTTCAAGGACGCGATCTTCGTCGACGCTGCCCGCCACCCTGCCATGCAGGAACTGGGTGCCATGTTCCACGGCGCCGCCGCAATGGCCACGCACGCGCTGGGCACGCTGCCGCTCTGGCTGGCGGTGGGCGGCGTGGTGACGGCCTACCTGTTCTACATGGTGATGCCGTCGGTGCCGGTGGCCATCGGCCGCGCGCTGTCGCCCATCGTCAAGCTGCTCGAGAACAAGTACTACCTCGACTGGTTCAACGAGCACGTGCTGGCGGCCGGCACGCGCTTGCTGGGCCGGGGCCTGTGGAAGGGCGGTGACGGCTTCCTGATCGACGGGCTGCTGGTGAATGGCTCGGCACGCCTGGTGGGCATGGTGGCCGGGCTGTCACGCCTGGTGCAGACCGGGCATGTGTATTGGTACGCGCTGGTGATGCTGCTGGGCGTTTTCGGGCTGCTGACCTGGCAGCTGTGGCCTGCGTTGGCCGGCCTGGCCGGCCACTGAGCACGCGGGGCGGAGAAGAAAAATGGGTCTGTTGAGTGTTGCGATCTGGCTGCCGATCGCCTTTGGCGCGGTGCTGCTGGCCACCGGGCGCGATGACCGCGCCCAACGTGCACGTTGGCTGGCCCTGGTGGGCGCGGCGCTGAGCTTCGTCGTCACCATTCCGCTGATCACCGGCTTCGACAGCACCAGCGCCGCGCTGCAATTCAGCGAGAACCTGTCGTGGATCGGCCGCTTCAATGTGCGCTACCACCTGGGCGTGGACGGTATCTCGGTGTGGTTCGTGCTGCTCACCGCCTTCATCACCGTGGTGGTGGTGGTGGCCGGCTGGGAAGTGATCACCGAGCGCGTGGCCCAGTACATGGGTGCCTTCCTGATCCTGTCGGGCCTGATGGTGGGCGTCTTCGCAGCCGCCGACGGCCTGCTGTTCTACGTGTTCTTCGAAGCCACGCTGATCCCGATGTACATCATCATCGGCATCTGGGGCGGCCCGCGCCGGGTGTATGCGGCCTTCAAGTTCTTCCTGTACACGCTGGCCGGCTCGCTGCTGATGCTGGTGGCGCTGATCTACCTGTACTACAAGTCGGGCGGCAGCTTCGACATCGCCGCCTGGCACAAGCTGCCGCTGCCGCTGCACGCGCAGGCGCTGATCTTCTTCGCCTTCCTCGCGGCCTTCTCGGTCAAGGTGCCGATGTGGCCGGTGCACACCTGGCTGCCCGATGCCCACGTCGAGGCGCCCACCGGCGGTTCGGTGGTGCTGGCGGCCATCATGCTGAAGCTGGGCGCCTATGGTTTCCTGCGCTTTTCCATGCCCATCGCGCCCGATGCCAGCCGCGAGTACGCCTGGTTCATCATCGCGCTCAGCCTGATCGCGGTGGTCTACATCGGCCTGGTGGCCCTGGTGCAGCAAGACATGAAGAAGCTGGTGGCCTACTCGTCCATCGCGCACATGGGCTTCGTCACGCTGGGCTTCTTCGTCTTCAACGAGCTCGGCGTGTCGGGCGGCCTGGTGCAGATGATCAGCCATGGCTTCATCTCCGCCGCGATGTTCCTGGCCATCGGGGTGCTGTACGACCGGGTGCACAGCCGCGAGATCTCCAGCTACGGCGGCGTGGTCAACACCATGCCCAGGTTCGCGGCCTTCGCGCTGTTCTTCACCATGGCCAATTGCGGCCTGCCGGGCACCGGCGGCTTCGTCGGCGAGTGGATGGTGATCCTGGGCACGGTGCAGGCCAACTTCTGGCTGGCGGCCATCGCCGCCACCGCGCTGATCTTCGGCGCCGCCTACTCGCTGTGGATGTACAAGCGGGTCTATTTCGGTGATGTCACCAACGATGACGTGCGCGGCCTCACCGACATCAACGCCCGCGAGTTCGGCCTGATGGCGGTGCTGGCCATCGCCACGCTGTGGATGGGCGTCTATCCCAAGCCCTTCACCGACGTGATGCATGTCTCGGTGACCCAGTTGCTGCAGCACGTGGCCACGTCCAAACTGCAGTGAGCCAGGGTTGAACAACATGAACGCAATGAACTGGCTCGTCGTCTACCCCGAGGCGCTGCTGCTGCTGCTGGCCTGCACGGTGACGCTGGTCGACCTGTACGTCACCGACGAGCGGCGCCGGCCCACTTTCTGGCTGACCCAGGCCAGCCTGGTGTGCGTGGCCGCGATCCACCTGGCCTACTACCAGGGCGGCGCCACCGTCTACGGCATGCAGGGCATGATGGTGAGCGACCCGATGGGCCACCTGCTGGCCTTCTTCGCCACCGTGGCGGTGATCGTCACCATCGCCTACGCGCAGCCCTACATCGCCAGCCGCGACATGCTCAAGGGCGAGTTCTTCTCGCTCACCATGTTCATGCTGCTGGGCGTCTGCGTGATGTGCTCGGCCAACAACTTCCTGGTGATCTACCTGGGGCTGGAGATCATGAGCCTGTCGCTGTATGCCCTGGTGGCGCTGCGGCGCGACCACGGCGTCAGCACCGAGGCGGCGATGAAGTACTTCGTGCTGGGCGCGCTGGCCTCGGGCTTCCTGCTGTACGGCCTGTCGATGATGTACGGCGCCACCAGATCACTGGAGATCAACGAGGTGTTCCAGGCCATCGGCACCGGCCGCATCAACAGCACCGTGCTCACCTTCGGCGTGGTGTTCGTGGTGGCCGGCCTGGCCTTCAAGCTGGGCGTGGTGCCGTTCCACATGTGGGTGCCCGATGTCTACCACGGCGCGCCCACGGCGGTCACCCTGTTGATCGGCGGCGCGCCCAAGCTGGCGGCATTCGCCATCACCGTGCGGCTGCTGGTCGAAGGCATGCTGGGCCTGGCGGTCGACTGGCAGCAGATGATGGTGGTGCTGGCCGTGTCCTCGCTGGTCATCGGCAACCTGGCGGCCATCGCGCAGACCAACCTGAAGCGCATGCTGGCCTACTCCACCATCAGCCAGATGGGCTTCATGCTGCTGGGCATGACGGCTGGTGTGGTCAGCGGCAACACCTTGAGCGCGGGCAACGCCTACAGCTCGTCGATGTTCTACGTCGTCACCTACGTCATCACCACCTTGGGCACCTTCGGCCTGATCATGTTCCTGGCCCGCAGCGGCTTCGAGAGCGAGGAGATCACCGACCTGTCCGGCCTGGGCAAGCGTGCGCCCTGGCTGGCCGGCATCATGACCCTCTTCATGTTCAGCCTGGCCGGCGTGCCGCCGATGGTCGGCTTCTACGCCAAGCTGGCCATCCTGCAGGCGCTGATCACCACCAACCTCACCAGCTACCTGGTGCTGGCGGTGGTGGCCGTGTTGCTGTCGCTGATCGGCGCGTTCTACTACCTGCGCATCGTCAAGGTGATGTACTTCGACGAGCCGCTGGCGTCCAATGCCGGCCGGCCGGTGCAGGGCATCGGCGTCAGTGCGTTGCTGGCCGTGAATGGCGCTGCGGTGCTGGTGTTCGGCCTGCTGCCAGGCGGTCTGATGGCGATGTGCCGCGACGCCATCCTGCGCGCCCTGGCGACATGAGCACCCGCCGTGCTGCGCCTTCGGCGCTGCCGTTCGCCGAGACGCCGCCGTGACCAAGAGCGGCGACGGGGCGCTGGTCGAGCGCCGCCTCAGCGGTGAGCAGGTGTGGCGCGGCCATTTTCTGGATGTGCGGCGCGACGTGATCGTGCAGCACGGCGGCCACACCGCGCTGCGCGAATACATCGTGCACCCTGGCGCGGTGATGGTGGTGCCCCTGCTTGACGACGGCCGGCTGGTGCTGGAGCGCCAGTTCCGCTACCCGCTGGGCCGGGTGCTGCTGGAGTTTCCCGCCGGCAAGCGCGACCCGGGTGAGGCGGTGCAGCGTTGCGCGCAGCGTGAACTGGTCGAGGAGACCGGCTACCAGGCGCGTGAATGGGCGCGGGCATGCGCCGTCCACAACGCCTGTGCCTATGCCGACGAGGCCATCGAGATCTGGTTTGCGCGCGGGCTCAGCGCTGGCGTGCGCAGCCTGGACGCCGGCGAACTGATCGACGTCTGCACCATGACCGAGGCCGAACTCGATGCCCTGGCCAGCCGCGGCGAGCTGACCGACGTGAAGACGCTGATCGGCCTGCAATGGCTGCAGAAATGGCGTGCCGGTCTGTGGACACTCGATTGGGTGCCGGCGGTCTGACTTCGCCTGCGCAGATAATGCCAGCACGATGAAGGTGCTGAATCTGTCCTGCAACCACGACCATGTCTTCGAGGGCTGGTTTGCATCCGAGGCGGATTTCCAGGACCAGGCCACGCGCGGCGTGGTCGAGTGCCCGCTGTGCAGCAGCCCGCAGGTGCACCGACTGCCCAGCGCCCCGCGGCTGAACCTGTCCGGCGCGCGCGAGCCCGCCGCACCGGGCCCGGCGCCTGCCGACCCGCCACGTGAACAGGCCGCGCTGCAGGCCCGCTGGATGCAGGCGGTCAGCCACGTGTTGCAGAACACCGAAGACGTGGGTGAGCGCTTTCCCGACGAAGCACGCCGCATCCACTACGGAGAAGCGCCCAACCGCGGCATCCGCGGCCAGGCCAGCGCAGCCGAGCGTGCCGAACTGGCCGACGAGGGCATCGAGGTCATGCCCTTGCCGGTGCCGGCCGCGTTGAAAGGCCCGGCGCATTGATCGCTGGCGGCAAGTTCTGCCCAAGAAGAAACGCCGGGCCGCTGCCAGGTTTCCGCATCGCCGACGAGGGGCATCAAGCGCAGCGGCAGGTCCGGGGGCGCTCTCAGCCGCCAGAGTGTCCAAGCACCCGCCCCGGGTTCAGCCGGCCCTGAGGGTCCAGCGCCTGCTTGATGGCCCGCATCAGGCCCAGGGCCACCGGGCTCTTGCGCTCGGCCATCTCGTGCAGCTTCAAGGCTCCCACGCCGTGCTCGGCCGAGAACGAGCCGCCACGTTCCTGCACAGCGTCGTAGACGATGCGGTTGATGGCGGCCTCGTGCGTGGCCAGGAAGGCCAGCGATTCCGCGCCTTCGGGGCACTGCACGTAGTAGTGCAGGTTGCCGTCGCCCAGGTGGCCGAAGTTGACCAGCCGCACACCGGGGATGGCGGCGCACAGCGCGGCGTCGGTGTCGTCGCAGAAGGCAGGAATCGCCGACACCGGCAGCGAGATGTCGTGCTTGACGTTCAGGCCTTCTTCGCTCTGCGCCAGCGGGATGGACTCGCGCAGGTGCCACAGCGCAGACGATTGCGCCAGGCTCTCGGCCAGCGCTGCATCGCCGACCAGCCCCTGGTCGATGGCGGCCTCCAGCAAGGCCTCGAAGCGGCTGCGCGCACCGGCTTCGCCGTCGGCGTCGGCATATTCAAGCAGCACCGTCCAGGGAGCCGGTGCCAGCGGCTGGGCCAGCTGCGCAAAGTGCCGCCGCACCAGTTGCAGCGAGAAGGTGTTCATCACCTCGAAGCCGGTGAGCCCGGCGCCCAGCCGCGCCTGGGCCAGGCCCAGCAGGGCCACGCACTGCGCGAGCGACGCAGTGCTGACGAGTGCCGTCAGGCGGGCGGCGGGCTGCGGGTAGAGCTTGAGCGTGGCCGCAGTGATGATGCCCAGCGTGCCCTCGCTGCCGATGAACAGGTCGCGCAGGTCGTAACCGGTGTTGTCCTTGCGCAGGCCCGACAGGCCGCCCCAGATCTCGCCCTGCGCCGTCACCACCTCCAGGCCCAGGCACAGCTCGCGCGCATTGCCGTAGCGCAGCACCTGGGTGCCGCCGGCATTGGTGGCCAGGTTGCCGCCGATGGTGCAACTGCCCTCGGCGGCCAGGCTCAGCGGGAACAGCAGGCCGGCGTCGGCTGCGGCCTGCTGCACCGCCTGCAGCACCATGCCGGCCTCCACCGTCAGCGTCAGGTTGGCGGTGTCGATGGCCCGCAGCCGGTTCATGCGCTGCAGGCTCAGCAGCACCTGGCTGCCGCTGTCGTCGGGCACGCCGCCGCCCACCAGGCCGGTGTTGCCGCCCTGCGCCACGATGGCCGCGCCGTGGCGGGCACAGGCCTGCACCACCTGGGCCACCTCGGCCGTGCTGCCGGGCCGCACCACCGCCAGCGCCCGGCCATGCCAGCGCCTGCGCCAGTCGCGCTCCCAGGCCGACAGGTCGCCCTGGTCGGCGCGGGTCAGCACCTGGGCGGTGCCCAGCAGGCGGCGCAGGTCGCCGAGCAGTTCGCTCATGGCTTCGCTGCTGCCACCGGGTGCTTCAGGCGCCAGCGCACATGCGCGGCGCAGGCGGCGAACAGCAGGCTGCACAGCAGCACCTGGCCCCAGGCCAGCCATTCACCGATGCCCAGCGGCACGCCGGCGGGCAGGCCGGTGGCCCGCACGATGCCCTCGGTGAAGTAAAGCCACACCAGCAGGCTGACCCAGCGGTAGGTGTAGAGCCGGTGCTTCAGCAGCCCGGCCAGCGGGATCACCAGCGGCAGCACCTTGAAGGCCAGGAAGCGCGAGCCGGTGGGGGCCAGCCACAGCTCCCAGGCCAGGCCCAGCACGATCAGCCCCAGCAGCGCGCCCACGGCCACCAGCCGGGTGGCCTGCACGAAGGCATGGGCAGGCTGGTTGGCCAGACCGCTGTCGGTCGAGGGGAGGGCAGGCGAGGCCGGGTTGGGCGAAGTGGACACGGCAGGCAGACGGCAGCAGGCGGAGTGGCAGCTGGCATCATAGTCGGATGACTTCTATCCCTTCAGCCCTGGGGCGCTGGCGGCAGTGGCTGGCCGGGCTGGTCATGCTGCTGCGGGACTGGCCCTGGTTCGACACCCTGCGCACGCTGCGACAGCGCTTTCGTGAAGACCATCTGGCGCTCACCGCCGGCAGCCTCACCTTCACCACGCTGATCAGCCTGGTGCCGCTGGTCACGGTCATGTTGGCGATCTTCACCGCGTTTCCGATGTTCTCGCGGCTGCAGGTGTCGGTGCAGCAGTACTTCGTGCAGACCCTGGTGCCCGACAACATCGCCCGGCCGGTGCTGCAGGCCCTGACAGAGTTCGCCGGCCAGGCCAGCAAGCTGGGCAGCGTGGGCCTGCTGCTGCTGGGCATCACCGCGCTGGCGCTGATGTTCACCATCGACAGCGCGCTCAACGCCATCTGGCGCGTGCCGCGGCCGCGGCCGCTGGCGCAGCGGGTGCTGGTGTACTGGGCGGCGCTCACGCTGGGCCCGCTGCTGCTGGGGGCCAGCCTGTCGGTCACCTCGTATGCGGTGTCGGCTTCGGGCGGGCTGGTCAGCGCGCTGCCGGGCGGGCTGGCGCTGCTGATCGACCTGCTGGAATTCGGCCTGCTGGCCAGCGGCGTGGCCATGCTGTTCCGCTACATGCCCAACACCCATGTGCGCTGGCGCCATGCCTGGGCCGGCGCGGTGTTCGTGGCGCTGGGCTTCGAGGTGGCCAAGCGGGCGCTGTCCTGGTACGTGCGCGCGGTGCCGGGTTACGCGGTGGTCTACGGCGCCTTCGCGACGCTGCCGATCTTCCTGCTGTGGATCTACCTGAGCTGGCTGATCGTGTTGTTCGGCGCGGTGATCGCCGCTTATGCGCCCAGCCTGGCGATGCGGGCGGTGCGCCGGCTCGACCGCCCGGGCGAGCGCTTTGCGCTGGCGGTGGCCTTGCTGCAGGCCCTGGCGGCCGCCCGCAGCGCCGGGCACCGCGGCCTCAGCGCCGAGACCCTGGCCGGCCAGTTGCGCACCGACCCGCTGCAGGTGGAGCCGGTGCTCGACGACTTGCTGGCCCTGGGCTGGTGCGGCCGGCTTGACGAGGCCGGCGCGCAGCGCCATGTGCTGCTGATCGACCCGCTGCACACGCCGCTGCAGCCGCTGGTCGACCGGCTGCTGCTGCAGGACGAGGACAGCACCGCGCGGTTCCGCCAGCGCAGCGGTTGGGCCGGCATGGCGGTGGCCGACCTGCTGGCTGACCGGCCGCCGCCGCACCGGGGATAATCCGGGCCTTCGTGAACCCGCCCGCCCCACCGGTGCGGCCGCCGCAGCCCGATGCACCTGCGCGCCCAGCGCGCGAGCCCCGGCCGCCGCGCCCCGCCACACCGGTCCCACCCATCACCTACCCCGAGTCGCTGCCGGTCTCCAGCCGGCGCGAGGAGATCGCGCGCGCCTTGCGCGACCACCAGGTGGTGATCGTCTGCGGCGAGACCGGATCGGGCAAGACCACGCAGTTGCCCAAGATCGCGCTGGAGCTGGGCCGCGGCCTGGGCGCCGGTGGCCGGGGCCTGATCGGCCACACCCAGCCGCGCCGGCTGGCCGCCACCAGTGTGGCCAAGCGCATCGCCGACGAGCTGAACAGCCCGCTGGGCGAGGTGGTGGGCTACAAGGTGCGGTTTCAAGACCGGCTGCAGCCCGGTGCGTCGGTCAAGCTGATGACCGACGGCATCCTGCTGGCCGAGACCCAGGGCGACCCCGACCTGCGCCAGTACGACACGCTGATCATCGACGAGGCGCACGAGCGCAGCCTGAACATCGACTTCCTGCTGGGCTATCTGCGCCAGCTGCTGCCGCGCCGGCCGGACCTGAAGGTCGTGGTGACCTCGGCGACCATCGATGCCGACCGCTTCGCCAGGCACTTTGACAGCAGGCTGGGCCCGGCGCCGGTCATCCAGGTCAGCGGGCGCCTGTTTCCGGTGGAACAGCGCTGGCGGCCGTTCGAGGAGAAGCGCGAGTACGGCCTGGACGAAGCCATCGCCGACGCGGTGGACGAGCTGTGGCAGGGCGGCGGGAGTGGCGACATCCTGGTCTTCCTGCCCGGCGAGCGCGAGATCCGCGACGCGGCCGACCACCTGCGCAGGCACCTGGCCAGGCAGCAGAAGAGCCACCACCCGGGCGGGCCGCAGCCCGAGATCCTGCCGCTGTTTGCGCGCCTGTCGCAGGCCGAGCAAGAGGCGGTGTTCAACCCCGCGAGTTCTGCCCATGGGGGCCGGCGCATCGTGCTGGCCACCAATGTGGCCGAGACCTCGCTCACCGTGCCGGGCATCCGCTATGTGGTCGACAGCGGCCTGGCGCGGGTCAAGCGCTACAGCTACCGCACCAAGGTCGAGCAATTGCAGATCGAGCCGATCAGCCAGGCTGCGGCCAACCAGCGCGCCGGCCGGTGCGGGCGGGTGGCCAACGGCATCTGCATCCGGCTGTACGACGAGAAAGATTTCGCCGGCCGGCCGCCTTTCACCGACCCCGAGATCCTGCGCAGCAGCCTGGCCGGCGTGATCCTGCGCATGAAGAGCCTGCGCCTGGGCGCAGTGGAGCAGTTCCCGTTCCTGGAGGCGCCGCGGCCCAAGGCGATCGCCGACGGCTACGAACTGCTGGCCGAACTGGGCGCGGTGGACGACGACAACACCCTCACCCGCATCGGCCAGGAGCTGTCGCGCCTGCCGCTGGACCCGCGGGTGGGCCGCATGATCCTGGAGGCGCGCAACCGCGAGGCGCTGAGCGAGGTGCTGGTCATCGCCAGCGCGCTGAGCGTGCAGGACGTGCGCGACCGGCCGACGGAAGCCGCCCAGGCCGCCGACGAGAAGCACAAGAAGTTCGACGACGAGAAGTCGGAGTTTCTCGGCTACCTGAAGCTCTGGGCCTGGATCGAAGAAGGCCGCGGCGTGCACGGCCATGCTGATGCGGCCCAGGCGCGGGTGGACACCCACAAACTGAGCAACCGCCAGCAGGAGCAACGCCTGCGCGACAGCTTCGTCAACCCGCGGCGGGTGCGCGAATGGCGCGACATCCACAGCCAGCTGCACACCGTGGTGGCCGAGCAGGGCTGGCGGCTGAACGGCAGTGCGGCCACCTACGAGCAGATCCACCTGGCCATGCTGGCCGGGCTGCTGGGCAACGTGGGCTGCAAATCAGACGACGAGGACTGGTACCTGGGCGCGCGCGGCATCAAGTTCTGGCGCCACCCCGGCGCGCACCTGAACAAGAAGCCCGGCCGCTGGCTGATCGCCGCCGAGCTGGTCGACACCACCCGGCTCTACGGCCGCGGCCTGGCGCAGATCGAGCCGCAGTGGATCCCGCCGCTGGCCGGCCACCTGCTGAAGACCCAGCTGCTGGAGCCGCACTGGGAGAAGAAGGCCGCCGAGGTGGTGGCGCTGCAGCGTGCCACGCTCTACGGCATCGTGGTCTATGCCAACCGGCGGGTGAACTTCGGCAACGTCGACCCCAAGGCCGCACGCGAGATCTTCATCCGCGAGGCGCTGGTGGAAGGCGAGTGGGACAGCCCGCTGCCCTTCATCGCCCACAACCGCAAGCTGCTGGCCCAGGTCGAAGAGCTGGAGCACAAGAGCCGCCGCCAGGACGTGCTGGTCGACGACAGCCTGATCTTCGCGTTCTACGACCAGCAATTGCCCGCCACGGTGCATTCGGGCGCGTCGCTGGAGCGCTGGTACCGCGACGAGGTGAAGCAGCAGCCCGAGCTGCTGAAGCTCAGCCGCGACGCGTTGATGCGCCACGAGGCCGCCGGCATCACCGGGCAGGCCTTCCCCAGAACCATCCGCCTGGGCGGCGTCGACTGCGTGGCCAGCTACCTGCATGAGCCGGGTGACGCCAAGGACGGCGTGACCGTGACGGTGCCGATCTTTGCGCTCAACCAGATCAATGAGGACCAGTGCGAGTGGCTGGTGCCCGGCATGCTGGCGGCCAAGGTGACGGCGCTGTGCAAGAGCCTGCACCAGCGCCCGCGCAGCCGGCTGGTGCCGCTGCCAGACTATGTGGCCGAGTTCGTGGCCCTGCACCCGCTTGCCCAGGGCGCGTTGATGGACGTGCTGTTGAAGTCGGTGCGTGATCGCAGCCAGATCGCGGTGCAGCGCAACGACTTCAAGCTCGACATGCTGCAGCCGCACCTGTTCATGAACTTCCGGGTGGTCGACGAACACGGCCGCCAGCTGGGCATGGGCCGCCACCTGGCCACGCTGAAGGCCGAACTGGGCGGCCAGGCCCGCTCGGCCTTCCAGGCGCTGGCGGCGCTGAAGATGGCCCCGGCCGCTGCCGCGCCGGCACTGGCCGCTGCGCCGGCGCCGGTGTCCGCTGCTGGCGGCGCGCGCCGGGTGCAGCAGGCGGCAGCCGCCCCGCCGCCACCGTTGGCACCTGCCGCACCGGTGGCCCACACCGCCTGGACCTTCGGCGCGCTGCCCGAATTGTTGGAGATCCGCCAGGGCGGCCAGGTGCTGGTCGGCTTCCCGGCCCTGATCGACAAGGGCACGCATGTCGAGATCGAGGTGTTCGACGAGCCCGACCTGGCGGCGGCCAGGCACCGCGCCGGCCTGCGCCGGCTGGTGGCGCTGGCCATCAAGGACCCGCTGAAGTACCTGGAGAAGAACATCCCCGACCTGGTGAAGATGTCGACGCTCTACATGCCGTTGGGCAGTGCCGACGAGTTGCGCAGCCAGGTCATCGCGGTGGCGCTGGACCGCGCCTTCCTGGCCGAGCCGCTGCCTACCGATGCCGACAGCTTCGGCCGGCGCACCACCGAAGGCCGCGGCAGGCTGAACCTGATTGCGCAGGAGGTGGCACGGCTGGCCGGCGTGATCCTGATCGACTACGCGGCGGCGCAGCGCAAGCTGAAAGACAGCCGGCCCGCCCGCGAGGTGGCCGACGACGTTTCCGCCCAGCTGCAGCGCCTGCTGCCGAAGAACTTCCTGCAAGCCGCGCCCTATGCCCAGCTCGCCCACTTTGCACGCTATCTGAAGGCCGTCACCCTGCGGCTGGACAAGTGGCGCGCCGACCCGGCCCGCGACGCCCAGCGCCTGGCCGAGCTGCGCCCGCTGGAGAGCCGCTACATCCGCCGCGTGGCCGATCAGAAGGGCGTGGCCGACGCCCGGCTCGACGAATACCGCTGGCTGCTGGAGGAACTGCGCGTGAGCTTCTTCGCCCAGGAGCTGCGCACGCCGCAACCGGTGAGCGTGAAGCGGCTGGACAAGGCCTGGGCCCAGCTGTCGAGCTGAGAGCCTGAGAGGCTTTCGTTCACGCCCGAAAAACTCTCAGGCTCTGAGCCGACCGTCGTCACGCGCGATGGTGTCGAACCGTCGAAATTCTGAAAGCTGTTGTAAATTCCGTTGATGGCAGGCTGATGGCAGGCTCCCGGGTGCGCGCACTCGACGAAGGATTCCGGTTTGATGGAGAGCTTCCGGTTCGGTCAGTTCGAGTTGTGCCCTGCCACCCGCATGCTGCTGGCAGGTTGCGAGCCCGTTCCCATCGGCAGCCGCGCCTTCGATCTGTTGTGTGTGCTGGTGCAAAGCGCCGACCGGGTCGTCAGCAAGTCTGAATTGATGGACCGGGTCTGGCCGGGTCGGGTTGTCGAGGACAACAACCTCGCGGTGCAGGTGTCCACACTGCGCAAGCTGCTGGGGCAGTCGGCCATCGCCACGGTGACCACGCAGGGATACCGTTTCACGCGTCTGCTGCATGGGCCGGTGGTCGACAGCGCTGCCGGCATGTTGGCGGCCGATGCACTGAAGCCCGAGGTTCTGCAGTACGGCGACGCCCCGGTGATCCTGGTGGTGTTGGCTGACGGCGACGATGCCGGCAGTGCGGCCACTGGCGGGTCTGCCGTGGCGACGGGCAGCATGTTGGCCCGGTGGCTGCCACACGCGTTCGATGCGGCCACACGGCGCCACGGTGGTGTGCGGGTGGCGCATTCGGGTGAGGGCTGCGTGGCCGGGTTTGCCAGCGCCCGCGCGGCCACCGCAGGTGCGCTGGACCTGCAAGCCCAGGCCCGCCTGCTGTCAGGCGGGGACCAGGCCGGCCTGCGCGTTGCCTTGGTGCCGCACCTCGACGGGGCCTCGGCGGCCAAGGCCGTGCAGCTGGCGCGTTGTGCGCCCGCAGGCCAGACACTGGCCGACGCTGCGGTGCGCGATGCCGTCACCGACACCGTGGACTGCCGGATCGACGATCTCGGCGAACTGCGCACCCGGCAGGATGCCCATGCGGTGCGCGCCTATCGGCTGCAGGCGCCCGACATCCCAGGCGCGCCGCAGGCGCAGTGGCGCGACGCGGCAGCCATGAAGCCGTTGATCGCCGTGCTGCCGTTCGAATCACGCCAGACCGGCCCCGCCACGCTCGCCATCGGTGACCTGATCGCCGACGGACTGATCTGTGTGCTCAGCCATGCGCGGCACACCTGGCGCGTCATCAGCCGGCTCAGCGCATCGGCCATGCGTGGCCGGACCAATCCGGCGCAGGAAGCGCAGCAGCACCTGCACGCCACCTATGTGGTCAGCGGCAGCTATGTCGAACAGCAGCACCGCCTGCTCATCACGCTGCAGGTGGTGGACAGCAGCAGCGGCGAAGTGGTGCGCGCGCTGCGGCTGGACGGCCAGGTGGCCGACCTGCTGAACCTGCAAAGCGAGTTGCTGGACGCGATGATCCGCGAGGTGCAGCGCGCCATCCAGCATGTCGAGCTGCGGCGTGTCTTCAGCGCGCCGGTGCCGACGCTGCAAAGCTACACGCTGCTGCTGGGCGGCATCCAGTTGCTGCACCGCTCCACGCAGCGCGACTTCGACATGAGCTTCAAGGTGCTGGACCAGCTGGCGCAGTGGCATCCGCATGCGCTGGAGCCGCGCGTCTGGCAGGCCAAGTGGTATGCGATGCGCGCGGTGCAGGGCCTGTCCACCAACCTGCTGGCCGATGCCAAGGCCGCCCTGGCCTGCACCGGTGCAGCGCTGGCCATCGACCCGGACAACGCCTTTGCGCTGGCGATGGAAGGCTTCGTGCACACCCACCTCACGCACGACTACGACGCGGCGCGCGAGCGGCTGGCGCTGGCCATCCAGCAGAACGACAGCGAGACCTTCGCCCACCTGTACAACGGCGTGGTGCAGGGCGTCTCGGGCGACTACAGCGGCGGGCTGGCTTCCTATGAAGTGGCGCTGAGCACGTCGCCGCACGACCCGGCGCGCTACATGATGGACTCGATCGGCGCCTACCTCTACCTCGCCTGCGGCCGGCACGACGATGCGATCCGGGCGGCCAAAGAGTCGCTGCGCCACAACGCCAACCATGCCCACTCGTGGCGCATCATGACCATCGCCCAGCAGGAAACCGGTGTGCCGGACGAGGCGCGGCGCGGTGTGCAGCGGATCCTGCAGCTGCAGCCCGACCTGACGGTCGCGCGCTACCTCGCGGGTGGCCGCCAGGGCGACGCCGTGCGCCACCGCTTTGCCCAGGCGCTGGGCCTCGCCGGGCTGCCTGCGGGATGAATCAACAAGAGGGGGAGATGAGATGCACCAGTTGGACGGCTTGGGCTTGATGGGCAGCGGTAGTGCGGGCGGCGGCGCCGGAGGTGGTGCGGGTGGTGGTGCTGGCGGTGGTGCAGGCGGTGGTGCAGGAGGCGGTGCGGGCGGAGGCGCCGGCGGCGGTGCCGGCACGCTGGCCGACCAGTACGCCAACACGCTGTACCTGCGGGCCCTGGGACACACCCGGGAGGGCACCGTCGACCCCATCGATGGGTTCTATCCAATGGCCAGGAACAGTCCTGCAGGTTCCGTCAAGAACCTCTGGCGCTGGGCGCCCTGGGTGCAGGCCTCCCTGTTCCAGCAGGAACTGCTCGGCGGCCAGATCAGCTTCATGCCCATCGGCGACGATGGCCTGGAGATGCATGTCCAGGGCCAGCTCTTTCTCACCCTGCACCGCCCGCCCGACGCGCTGTTCCAGGCCCAGGTGGCCGATGTGCTCAGCTACGCCGCGCTGCGCGAAGACCGTGCGGCGGAGGTCCTGGCGCAGATCGACGGCCAGTGGCCGTTCTGGGCTGCGGTGCTGCCCTTGCCCACGTCCGAGTTGCCGAAGCTGCAGCAGATGCTCAGCGCGGTGACGCAACTGGCGGTGGCGGTCGAGATGCAGTTCAAGCACCATCTGGCGTGCCGCCGCCCGATCGAATGGTCGGCCCAGGTGCAGCCGATGATCACCACCCCGAACCACGGCACGTTTCCGATGGGGCATGCCACCCAGATCTATGCCGTGGCGGTGGTGCTCAAGGCCGTGTTCGAGAGCGCCTTGCAGGCAACGCTGCCGCCAGCCCTGGCCACGCAGATCAACCGGCTGGCATTCCGCATGTCGGAAAACCGCATCGTGGCAGGTGTGCATTTCCCCACCGATCTGGCCTGTGGTGCGCTGCTGGGTGCGGTGCTGGGCCGGTATGCGCTGGACCGGTTGCTGCAGCTGCAGATCTCGCGTCTGGCCGATCCTGTGTTCCCCGCCGCAGCCTGGAATGAAGCGCAAATGAAGAATCCGCTTGCCGATGCCATGGCAGCGCAGCCACGGCTTGCCTTCGCAGAGCAGACTCTGCCAGCTGCGCTGTCGCCCATCCTGAGGGAGTTGTGGGCCGAGACCGTCGAAGAGCTGAAACAGGCGATGGGCCGTTGATGCCGTACCAGGTGCCGCTGCAGGCCGCCGGGTGCTTCAGGCGCACGCCCGGGGTGCGCCGTGGCATCGGCCGCCGCGCCATCGACTCGGGAGACAGGTGTGGCACTTGACTGGATACCGCTGCCAGGCTGGCTGCTAGACACCGATGCGCAGGCCCGGGCCGACCCGAGCCTGCGCATCGCCGACGGCACGCGGTTCATCCACCATGTCGCGGCGCCGCC
>Ga0136636_10000638_pt1 | contig 18621 bp, 15 predicted proteins | sample AntDrymUQ8522106_2_FD_104653 | JGI IMG/M metagenome (GOLD analysis project Ga0136636, IMG submission 104653) | Polar desert sand microbial communities from Dry Valleys, Antarctica - metaG UQ852 (21.06) | ecosystem: Environmental > Terrestrial > Soil > Desert | place: Antarctica: Dry Valley... | reverse complement strand
CAATTTGTCTCCCGAAACAAGACCACGCACCTATATTTCGGCCTCCGCTATCGGGATTTATTCACCCAATGAACGTCACACGGAAGAAAGTACCTCATTTGCCAATGATTTTGTTGGTGAGGTTGTAAAACAATGGGAAAATTCATCGGCTGAATTGAGCTCTTCCGTCAGAAAAGTAATTTTCAGGATTGGCCTGGTTTTAGGAAAAGAAGCTAAAACAATGAAACAATTGGTACCGCTGTTTAAGCTGGGATTTGGAGGAAAAATCGGATCAGGCAGGCAACCTTTCCCATTTGTGCATATCAACGATGTTACTTCGGCATTTCTGCGGGCCATTCAGGATCAGGAAATAAAAGGAATTTACAATCTGGTTGCACCGCAAAGTATCACAAACGAACAATTCACCAAAGCACTATCAAAAGCCGTCAACCGACCGGCATTTTTTACAGTTCCGGAGTTTGCACTTAAACTAATTTATGGGGAAGCCTCATCACTTTTACTTCAATCGCCTGATGTTTATCCTGAAAGACTGCTTCAATCAGGCTATAAATTCCAATATCCTGACATCCGAACCGCTTTAGCAGAGATTACTTCATAAAAAAACCCTGCCGTTTACAGGCAGGGTTTCAGTATATTCATTTACTTAATAATTACAATTGTGGTCCTGAAGGAATCAATGCAATTGCAGCGTCATTGTCGCAATACTGTTCAAAATTTTTGATGTATTTAGCAGCAAGTGATTTAGCTTTGGTTTCCCATTCTGTAACATTAGAATAGGTGTCGCGTGGATCAAGTATACCTGCTTCAACATTGTTCAAAGCTTTTGGAGCAACAAGATTCAGAACTGGAATTTTTACTGTTTCAGCTTTTTCAATAGAACCATCGATGATAGCATCGATAATTGCACGGGTGTTTTTCAACGAAATACGTTTTCCTGTTCCGTTCCAACCTGTGTTTACAAGGTAGACCTTTGCATTATGTTCTTTTGCTTTACCAATCAATGTTTTTGCATACATCGTTGGGTGCAAAGTCAGGAATGCCTCGCCAAATGCTGGTGAGAATGAAGGAACTGGTTCAGTAATACCACGTTCTGTTCCGGCTAATTTAGATGTAAAGCCTGAAAGGAAGTGATATTGAGCTGAGTTTTCATCCAAAATAGATACTGGAGGCAATACACCAAATGCATCAGCCGATAAGTAAATAATTTTAGAAGCGTGTCCTGCACGTGAAGGAGAGACGATTTTATTGATGTGGTAAATTGGGTAAGATACACGGGTGTTTTCTGTTTTAGAAGCTGCAGCTGTATAATCAGGAGTTCCATCAGCATTTACTGTAACGTTTTCCAACAAAGCATCTCTGCGGATTGCTCTCCAAATATCAGGTTCTTTGTCCATTTCCAGATCAATCACTTTTGCATAGCAACCACCTTCGTAGTTGAATACACCATTGTCATCCCAGCCGTGCTCATCGTCACCAATTAGGTAACGTTTTGGGTCAGCCGAAAGAGTAGTTTTACCTGTTCCTGACAAACCGAAGAAAATAGCTACATCACCATCTTTACCAACATTGGCCGAACAGTGCATTGAAGCCATACCACGCAATGGTAAATAATAGTTTTGTAAGGCGAAAATACCTTTTTTCATTTCACCACCGTACCAGGTACCACCAATAACCTGCATTTTAGTTGTAAGGTTGAACAAAGTGAAAACTTCAGAATTTAAACCTTGTTCTTTCCAGTTAGGGTTAGTAGTTTTAGAACCGTTCAAACATACGAAATCAGGTTCGCCGTAGTTAGCCAATTCGAAGTGAGATGGACGGATAAACATGTTAGTCACAAAGTGAGCCTGCCATGCAACTTCCATGATAAAACGTACTTTCAAGCGAGTATCTTCGTTGGTTCCGCAGTAAGTATCAACTACATACAATTTTGTTGCAGTCGAAAGTTGTTTTGTTACCAAGTCCTTGCAATGCTCAAAAACTTCAGGAGTTGTTGGTCGGTTGATAGTACCATCCCACCATAAATGCTCATCGGTAACTGCATCTTTTACAAAATATTTGTCTTTTGGAGAGCGTCCGGTGAATTTACCAGTATCAACTGATACAGCACCAGAATTTGTTAACACGCCTTTTTCAAAACCCTCGTTAGCAGGGTCAATTTCTGCCTGAAATAATTCCTCGTAAGATGGGTTATGCAAAATTTCGACATTGGTTTGAATGCCATACTTTAATAGATCTGTGTTTTTCATGATAAGTAATTAAATTTTAACAAGTTTCAACAAAACAAAATTTTCTCGGCATCAAAAATAGTCTTTTTTCAAACTGCGAAGTAAGGCCAAATATTAAATTAAGATCATTTCGAAATCACATGCTTAAGAGCATATGTAAAATCAGCTAATCCACTGATATACAACAATAGATCAGGTATATACATAAAAAAAAAGAATGTTAAGAAATTATTAACTTCCTAACATTCTTTAAAGATTGAAAACCTTGTTCGATTATGACCTTGGATGGAAATTTTGTAAGGTCGATTTCAGATAATCACGATCAAGATGAGTGTAAATCTCAGTAGTTAAAATCGATTCGTGTCCCAACATTTCCTGAACCGCACGTAAATCAGCACCACCATTAATTAAATGGGTTGCAAAAGAGTGACGGAAGGTATGTGGACTAATTTTCTTTTCGAAACCAGCTTTAATGGCAAGATTCTTTATAATGGTGAAAATCATTACACGACTCAGTTTTTTACCTCTTCTGTTTAAAAACAGAATGTCTTCACTGTCCTTGGAAATTTTCAAAGTTTTCCGATAAACATCTGTATATTTATTGATTTCTTCGATAGCTTTTTCGCTAACCGGAACCAATCTTTCTTTATTAGATTTACCTTCAACTTTAATATATCCCTGATCGAATGACAAATTCGAAATTTTCAGGTTAACCAGTTCTGATACACGAAGACCGCAACTGTACAATGTTTCGAGCATGGCTTTGTTCCGTTGCCCTTCAGCTTTCGAAAGTTCAACAGTATCAATCATCAGATCAATTTCCTCAATAGTCAGTACATCAGGTAATTTCCGGCCTATTTTTGGAGATTCCAATAAAGATGTTGGATCACTGGTGATCTTTCCCTCTATAAGCAAATACTTATAGAATGATTTAATTCCTGAAATTGTACGGGCTTGTGTCCTTGGCGAAACTCCTTTGTCATTGATCCATTCAACGAATTTTTTCAAATGATTCAGTTTCACTTTTTCAGGGGATAATTTCTTGAGTTCTTCGTCGGCATAGGTCATCAGCTTGTTTATATCATTGATATAAGCAGCGATTGAGTTTGCAGATAAACCTTTCTCCAAACGTAAGAAAGACTCGAATCCTTTTTTGCTATCTTCCCATTTCATAATAAAAAATTTAAGTTTTTAAAATTCTACAACATTTATTAATAATTTTGGTTCATAAACTCTTTAAAATGTAAATTTTAATAAAAACTATGCGCATCCACCAAGATTACATAATTTGATTACGAGTTTACGAACGGTTAAGTTACTATTTTTTTTAAATAATATATCAAAACATGAAAATTTTGTTAATAAATGGCCCAAATTTGAATTTGCTTGGCACGCGTGAAAAAAGCATTTACGGAGACACTTCTTTCGAAACTTATTCCAAGTCTCTGAATATCATGTATCCTGAAATCGAATTTGAGTATTACCAATCAAATATCGAAGGTGAGTTGATCAACAAAATTCATGAGAGGGGATTTGTTACTGATGGTATCATTTTTAATGCCGGCGCTTACACGCATACTTCGGTCGCAATTCGCGATGCCATTTCAGGAGTTAAAACCCCAGTGATTGAAGTTCATATCTCCAATATTCTTACCCGCGAGAACTTTAGGCACGAATCAATAATTGGCCCGGTGTGTATTGGCAGTATCATGGGATTTGGTCTCGATTCATATCGGCTTGGTATTGAAGCATTAAAAGAATACATTAAATCTTGACGACCATTTTCCTCCTTCAACCGAATTATAAACTAAAGATTTGAATATTTACATATTTTTACCGACCTATAAATAAAAAATTTCGAACTATGAAATACACAAAAATAGTAGCAACTATTTCCGACAAACGCTGCGATGTAGATTTTATCCGTCAATTGTTTGATGCAGGAATGAATGTTGTGCGGTTAAATACAGCTCATATTTCGACCGAAAGCGCCATCGCAATGATTAATAATGTTCGGGAAGTTTCAGATTCTATTGGCATTCTGGTTGATACCAAAGGACCTGAAATCAGGACTAAAAATATTGCGGCACCCATTGATGTTAAAGAGGGTGACCTTATAAAAGTAAAAGGCGGCGATGGTCAATCGAATCAGGAAATCATTTATGTGAGCTATGAAAATATTCACCTGGAAGTACCTGCCGGAAATTTGATTCTGATTGATGATGGGGATCTTGCTATGGAAGTTATAGAGCAAACTGACGATTATCTGGTGTGCAAAGTTGGAAACAGTGGTCAGATTAAAAATAAGAAAAGCATCAACACCCCGGGTATTAGTCCCAAACTGCCATCAATAAGCGATAAAGATGTTGAGTTCATCGAATTTGCCGCACGAAACGATATTGATTTTATTGCCCATTCGTTTGTCAGAAATAAGAAAGATGTATTGGCTGTACAGGAGATTCTTGACAAATTCGACAGTAAAATAAAAATTATTGCCAAAATTGAAAACCTCGATGGCGTAAACAACATTGATGAAATCCTCCAACATGCATATGGCATTATGGTTGCCCGCGGAGATCTCGGAATAGAAATCCCGGCAGAGAAAATTCCCGCTATCCAGCGCAAGTTGATCCGAAAAGCAGTTCAGCAGAAAAAGCCAGTGATTATTGCTACTCAAATGCTGCATTCAATGATCGACAATCCAAGGCCAACACGGGCCGAAGTGAGTGATGTTGCAACTGCAATCTACGACCGGACTGATGCAATTATGCTTTCAGGCGAAACGGCATACGGTAATTACCCGGTCGAATCAGTAAAAGTAATGTCGAAAATTGCTCTTGAAGTTGAAGCGAGCAAAGACCGCCGCAATGATTTGCCGGTTCCTCGTCTTGATAATGAGACATCGGCATTCCTTGCAGAAGCAGCTGTACTAGCTTCAAAAGAAGTAAGAGTGAATGCTATTGTTACCGACACACTTACCGGAAAAATAGCCCGGTACATTGCAGCTTTCAGGGGAAATATTCCGGTATTTGCCAAATGTCACAACGGCCGGGTTAAACGCGAATTAGCCCTTTCATACGGAGTTTTTCCGAGCGAAATTAAATCAAAGAAAAATAAATATAAGTTGATTGAAACTTCGCTGTTGGATCTGCTTGAAAAAAATCTGATTACAGAAAAAGATACGGTTGTTTATGTTGGTGGTAATTTTGGTGTCGGAGGTGGCACCTCGTTTATAGAGATTGCGTCGGTGGAACAATTGGCGCGATTGAAAAATGAATCTAATAGCAACAAATAATCAAACAAAAAAGGGTGCCTGAAAAGCACCCTTTTTTGTTTATCGCATATCTACAATTTCAATATCCTTGTACTTCTTCGGATCAAAAACAAAATCAATATCCTTATATACTCCATCTGTTTTCAATTCGCTTACCAACACATTATATTTATTCCCATCTTTTCCGGTCATATCAGCACCACGAATCAGCATTTTTTGCTTGTCGATCATGATTTTAATTTTCTGAATATCGCCACCGGCTTTTTGTGGAGTCAGATCAATGTTGTAAACCGGCACTCCACCTTCAACAGTTTCGCTTACAAATTTATAGTTGAATCCCCTCTCATAAATGGTAAAAATTTTGGAGGGATCCATCAAATCATCAGTTTCTTCATCAAGATTTGCAATGCTTACTTCGTTCGATATCACCATGTAAGTCCAGATAGTTTTGCCATCGCAAGTTATCTGTAATCCCATTTGAGGAATATTCAACTTGTATTTTTTATTCTTCAGTATGATTGTTCCAACACTTTTTTCCTGAATTTTTTCGGCTGTATTATTCATTTCGAAGGTAAACTTTGCTTCGAGCGAAGCCAGAGACTGGGTTGTTTTAGTTACTTTTTCCAGAATTCCTTTCGCTTTAGCATCCTGCTGGGCAAACCCCGCCAATGTGAAAACTGAAAGAATTGAAATTAAAAATAATCGTTTCATTTGAGTTGTTTAATTTATATATGTTATTTTAAACCATTCAATAATTGTTCCAAAGAATATTCATCCTGAAGAAGTACCTGCCGGGCTTTGCTTCCTTCGCTTGGTCCGACGATTCCGGCAGCCTCCAGCTGATCCATAATTCGACCGGCACGATTGTATCCGATCGAGAATTTACGCTGAATCATCGAGGTCGACCCCATCTGATTCCCAACAATTAAGCGGGCTGCATCGTCGAACATTTCATCGCGGTTGGTCAAATCGGCTCCTGGAGATCCGCCATCATTTTCACCTATATAATCAGGCAAAAGCAAAGCGGTTGGATATCCTCTTTGATCGGCGATAAATTCACAAATACGTTCAACTTCAGGAGTATCCACAAAAGCACACTGTACACGGGTCATGGTACTTCCGGTAGATACAAGCATATCACCTTTCCCAATCAACTGATTGGCTCCCGGTGTATCCAAAATCGTTCGTGAGTCGATCATTGAAGCCACTTTAAAAGCAATACGGGTTGGGAAGTTGGCTTTGATAACACCGGTAATAATATTGATCGAAGGACGCTGTGTGGCAATAATCATGTGTATACCTACCGCACGTGCCAACTGGGCAATACGGGCAATTGGTAATTCAACTTCTTTTCCGGCAGTCATAATTAAATCGGCAAACTCGTCGACAATCACGACAATGTATGGCAGATAACGGTGTCCTTTTTCAGGATTCAGGCGCCGGCCAATAAATTTGGTATTGTATTCAATAATATTTCTGACATGCGCTTTTTTCAGCAGATCGTAACGGCTGTCCATTTCAATGTTTACCGAATTCAGCGTATTTTTCACCTTCTGAATATCCGTAATAATGGCATCTTCTTCATCGGGCATTTTAGCCAGGAAGTGTTTTTCAAGCGAGGCATATAAATTCAACTCCACTTTTTTTGGATCGATCAGCACGAATTTCAACTGCGAAGGATGCTTCTTGTATAATAAGGATGTGATGATCGCATTCAATCCGACTGATTTTCCCTGACCGGTAGCTCCTGCAACCAGAATATGCGGCATCTTGGCCAGGTCGACCATAAATGTTTCGTTCGAAATAGTTTTCCCCAATGCAATCGGTAGTTCGTAGTTTGATTCCTGAAACTTTTTGGAGCCAATGATTGAGCGCATCGAAACAATTTCAGGTTTCTGATTCGGCACCTCAATACCAATAGTTCCTCTTCCGGGAATTGGTGCAATAATACGAATACCCAGTGCTGAAAGGCTTAGGGCAATATCATCCTCCAAATTTTTAATCTTGGCAATTCGGATTCCCGGCGCCGGAACAATCTCATACAAAGTAATTGTTGGCCCGATGGTTGCTCTGATTTTTGTAATTTCAATTTTGTAGTGACGAAGGGTCTCAACGATCTTGTTTTTGTTTGAGATTAGCTCTTCGTTGCTCACCTCCGCATTTCCCGAAGCATGATCATCAAGCAAATCGACGGTTGGATATTTATAGCTCGACAGATCCAGAGTCGGATCATAATCAGCCATTCCGGCAGTATTCACTTCAGTATCGTTATCCGAAACCGACTTGGATACTATCAGGTTCGGCTCTTTAGATTTCGGTTTTACAGGATTAGGTTCACTGGAGAAAAGCATATCCTCAATGCTTATCTCAACATTCTTTTTCGATAGCGTATTTTCAATTTCAAAATCATCATCATCAATTTTATTCACCAATTCTTCCTCTTTCGAATCGGGATCAAAAATGGCTTCAATCTTATTGTCTTCGGTAATAATTTTTGAAATCGCAGGATCGGTAATTTCGAGTTCAGGAGATACTTTTGATAATTTAAGAGATTTTACTTCAGCAAGTGTTGGGTCTTTTTCCTTCCGGGCAAAAATCCGCGTCAGCCAGGGAATGAATTGCTTAAAAGTTAGAATAAGTAACACAAAAAGAATAAATATCAGTATTAATGCGGCACCAAAAGCACCGAGCAACGATGACAATAAACTTGAAAGAATAAACCCATACATCCCACCAACATAAAGAAACTGGTCGGGTGTAGAAACAGCCATTACTAAAGCTAGCGCAATGGATGACCAAAGCATCCACAGAATTGAAAAAAGTAAGGTTTTAAGAAATTTAATTCCTTTATATCCGAATAAATTGAGCGCAGCAATAATAAAAATAGGAATAAAAATAAAAGAAGCGAACCCGAAACCGAGGTTAATAAACTGCTCACTTAAATAGGCGCCGCCTTTTCCGGCGAAATTATGAACATCAACCGACGGATCAAAAAGAAAATCCTGCCAAGGCAAGTCAAGTTTACTTTGATCAACTCTTCCTGAAGTAATATAGGAGACAAAGGCAACTGCCAGATATCCGCTAAAAATGGACAGAAAGAACCCGAGGGTATATCTGAATTGATTACTCTGGAAAAAATTCTTAATTCTTACTATTCTGGAAGATTTAGCCCCTTTTGCCGCTTTTGTCGCCGGTTTCGTTGTTTTCTTTGCCATTCGGATTGATAATTCGTGCGCAAAGTTAACGATTTTTGCCTATCATATATTTTAATTGCTCAGCCAAAAAGCATTTTTTTTTCAAATATTGAATTGAAAAATTAATCACTTATTAACTTTCCTGAAATTTAATTATGCCTGTTATATAGCATCCATTAGTATCTTCACAACCAATCGTTAGTCATGATTTCAACGGTTTATTTTTTTTAAGTTTGATCGCTTCAGGCTAAAATTAAATTAAGTCATTAAACAACATTTATGAAACGAATAGCAGTGGTAGCACTTGGTGGAAATGCACTTCTACGTGAGAACGAAAAAGGAACCATCGAACAACAGGAAGCAAACACCACGGAAACACTCGAAAATTTAATCTTTTTGATTCAGGAAGGTTTCGAACTGGTTATCACCCATGGGAATGGTCCTCAGGTAGGAAATATACTGATGCGCAACGAAGCCGGACAACAATTGTACGACATTGCCCCAATGCCGCTCGATGTTTGTGTGGCAGATTCGCAGGGTGGAATTGGATATATGATTGAACGAATGATTCGCAATGTTTTGCATAAACACGGCATCCAAAAAAATGTAATCACACTGGTTTCTATGACCATTGTCGACCCCAATGATCCGGCATTCCTGAATCCAACCAAAGGAATCGGCAAACTTTATCCTGAAGAGGAAGCAAAAAAACTTCAGGAAGAAAAGGGATGGATTTATAAACCATCGTCGAAATCGAATGGAAAATGGCGCCGGATGGTATCATCGCCGCAACCGGTCGATATCATCAACAAGGAAATTATCGAAAATCTGGTTCGTGCCGGAAATATTGTGATTGCTGCCGGCGGCGGCGGAATTCCGGTGTATTTCGACGAGAACAATGACTTAAGAACTTTGGATGCAGTCATTGACAAGGATCTGGCATCGGCCTTTCTGGCCTCTCAAATAAAAGCCAGTCATTTTTATATCCTGACCGATGTTTCGTTTATTTACAAGGATTTCGGATTGCCAACTCAGGAGAAGCTTGAATTTCTGAATTATGCCGATACGCTAAAATATCTGGAAGACGGAACTTTCGGCGAAGGAACAATGGCCCCAAAAATAAAGGCATGTTTGCATTTCATTAAAAATGGCGGGGTGAAAAGCGTAATCACCGAAGCTAAAAAACTCGAAGACAAATCGTACGGATCGAAAATTACAATGGAATATGACCAATAACAAGTTCAAAGTCTAAAGTTCAAAGTTCAAAGTTTGTCCTTTACTTTAAACCTTAAACTTTAAACAACTGATTTATCAAAAACATTCAATATTTATATTTATGGAAATGAATTTAAAAAACAGGAACTTTCTAAAACTACTCGATTTTAGTCCCGAAGAAATAATTTATTTGATCGAGCTTGCTTCGAAACTCAAAAAAGCGAAAAAATCAGGTCTGGAAGAACAAATGCTCTTTGGCAAAAATGTCGCGCTGATTTTCGAAAAAGCATCAACCCGGACACGATGTGCTTTTGAAGTTGCCGCTTTCGATCAGGGTGCTCATGCGACTTATCTTGGACCTACAGGGTCGCAAATCGGAAGTAAAGAATCAATTAAAGATACCGCCCGGGTTTTAGGCCGCATGTATGACGGAATTGAATACCGTGGATACGGTCAAAACATTGTTGAAGATCTGGCTAAATATGCCGGTGTCCCGGTTTGGAACGGACTGACCGACGAATTTCATCCAACACAGATTCTGGCCGATTTCCTGACCATGAAAGAACATGCAAAGAAACCACTTTCAGAAATTAAGTTTTGTTATTTGGGCGATGCACGCAACAACATGGGAAATTCACTGATGGTTGGTGCAGCAAAACTCGGAATGGATTTTCGTGCAGCTGCTCCTGAAAGTTGCCAGCCAACCAACGAATTGCAACAAATCTGTCGCGAAATAGCTGCTGAAACAGGGGCAAAAATACTCATTACAGCTGATTTGGCTGAAGCTGTGAAAGATTGTGATTTCCTGTACACCGACGTTTGGGTTTCAATGGGCGAACCCGATTCTGTTTGGACAGAGCGAATTAAGCTCCTCCTACCCTACCAGGTTAACCAAAAAGCAATGGAACTGACCGGAAATACAAATGTAAAATTTTTGCATTGCTTACCGGCCTTCCATAACCGCGACACCAAGATGGGCGAAGAAATATTCCAGAAATTTGGACTCGACGGACTGGAAGTGACTGAAGAAGTTTTTGAAAGCAAAGCTTCGATAGTTTTTGATCAGGCTGAAAACCGCTTGCACACTATTAAAGCAGTGATGGTGGCAACGATAGCATAAATTAAATCCATCAATAATGAAAGCATTTTCAATTCTTCTCATCGTTTCATTTTTGTTTTCATGTGCTCGGGAAACTGAAAGTCGAGATCATTCTGTTATTATCCAGTCCAAACAACAAAAGGCATTGGATATGAAACAATGATTTACACAAAAAACAAATTACAAATTCTGTTGTCGGATATAAATGAAAATCCGGATACGTTAGATGTTAAAGCGAATTTGAATAGTGATTCCAATTGGTCTGATTTTGAAACTAATTGGATAATATAGAAACAGATTAATATTTTCCACTTCGGTCAGACTTGCGTACCGATTAAAAACAATTTCCTCTTTCGACCCAAGATAGGTCCTGCTTTCAATTTTCCGGACTATTGAACCAATTGATACAATAATTCAGAGAGCAATCAAATTCAAAGTGTTTTAAGACTAACACTGCAAATACAGCATTTTTATTTTCAGTTAGATAGAAAGGCAGTATTATTAGGAGGTTAAATCCTATTTGGCATTTCAAGCCAAACGACCAATTTTATCTGATATTTTTTGATATATTGGGCTGCTTTGAAAAAACAAAACAGCAAAGGCTTTGTTAAATATTGTGGTTTATTTAAAAGCTTTTGTGTGACAATAACAAAAAACCAAAAATATGTTTGATCTCGATTTAATTACAAAAAACTATCAGCATCTAAGTGCTAAAATAGTAAAGGCTAAAAAGCATTTAAAGAGACCGTTAACCTTGTCTGAAAAAATTCTTTATTCGCATCTCTACGGAGAACAGGTGTTAACCGATTTTAAACGCGGAACTGATTATGTAGATTTTGCTCCCGACCGCGTTGCCATGCAGGATGCCACAGCCCAAATGGCCTTGCTTCAGTTCATGAATTCAGGAAAGAGCAAAACGGCAGTTCCATCAACCGTTCATTGCGATCACCTTATTCAGGCCAGCAAAAATGGTCTGGCCGATCTGGAGGATGCCATAAAAATTAACAAGGAAGTATACGATTTTCTCGAATCGGTTTCCAATAAATATGGAATCGGCTTCTGGAAACCAGGTGCCGGAATTATCCACCAAGTGGTTCTTGAGAACTACGCATTTCCTGGCGGAATGATGATTGGAACCGACTCGCACACGGTAAATGCCGGAGGTTTGGGCATGGTTGCTATTGGTGTTGGCGGCGCTGATGCAGTGGATGTAATGGCCGGAATGGCTTGGGAATTGAAATTTCCAAAGTTAATTGGCGTTAAACTAACCGGGAAACTCAGTGGTTGGACTGCTCCTAAAGATATCATCCTGAAAGTAGCCGGAATCCTTACTGTAAAAGGTGGAACCGGTGCAATTATAGAATATTTTGGCGAAGGTGCTACGTCAATTTCATGTACCGGGAAAGGTACCATTTGTAACATGGGTGCCGAAGTTGGTGCAACGACTTCCACTTTTGGTTACGACGAATCTATGGAACGATACCTTCGTGCCACAGGCCGCGCAGCAGTAGCTGATTTGGCAAATGGAGTGAAAGAACATTTAACTGCCGACCCTGAAGTTTATGCCAATCCTGAAAAATATTTCGATCAGGTGATTGAGATTAATCTGGATGAATTGGAACCTTATATTAATGGTCCGTTTACGCCCGACCGCGCTACTCCAATTTCGAAAATGGCTGAAGTTGCCAAAGAAAACGGCTGGCCAACCAAAATCGAAGTCGGATTAATTGGTTCGTGTACCAACTCATCGTACGAAGATATTTCGCGTGCCGCCTCTCTGGCTCAACAGGCAGTGGATAAAAATTTGAAGACAAAAGCTGAATTCACCATCACTCCCGGCTCCGAGCTGGTTCGTTACACGATCGAACGCGATGGTTTTATTGACACATTCAACAAGATTGGCGCCAGCGTATTCGCTAATGCCTGTGGACCGTGCATCGGACAGTGGTCGCGCCCCGGTGCTGAGAAAGGCGAAAAGAATACCATCATTCACTCGTTCAACCGCAACTTCTCGAAACGAGCGGATGGAAATCCAAATACACATGCTTTTGTGGCCTCTCCTGAAATAGTTACCGCACTGGCCATTGCAGGCGATTTGTCATTTAATCCGTTAACCGATTATCTGACCAACCAGAACGGAGAAAAAGTAAAATTGGATATTCCTTCCGGATTGGAACTTCCTTCCAAAGGTTTTGATGTGGAAGATGCAGGTTATCAGGCTCCGGCTGAAAATGGTTCAACAGTTGTTATAAAAGTTGATCCTGTTTCATCAAGGTTACAATTGCTTCAGCCTTTTCAAGCCTGGGACGGAAATAATCTTCGGGGTGCAAAATTGCTGATCAAAGCCAAAGGAAAATGTACTACCGATCACATTTCAATGGCCGGACCGTGGCTCCGCTTCCGCGGTCACCTCGACAATATTTCGAATAACATGCTGATTGGTGCCGTGAATGCATTCAACGACCAACCCAATAAAGTAAAAAATCAGCTTACCGGCGAATATGGTGAGGTACCTGCGGTTCAGCGTGCGTATAAAGCAGCCGGAATTGCCACTTTAGTTGTTGGAGATCAGAATTACGGTGAAGGTTCATCGCGCGAACATGCTGCCATGGAGCCACGTCATTTGGGTGTAAAAGCAGTCATTGTAAAATCGTTTGCCCGTATCCACGAAACCAACCTAAAAAAACAGGGAATGTTGGGATTAACTTTCGCCCAAGACGCTGATTACGACAAAATTCAGGAAGATGACACCTTTAATTTCGTTGACCTGAAGGAATTTGCTCCCGGCAAGCAGTTGACACTTGAAATTATACATTCTGATCAGACCCAAGATACGATCAAACTGAACCACACCTACAATCAGCAGCAAATCGACTGGTTTAAAGCCGGTTCAGCATTAGATTTAATTCGTAAACAAAACCAGTAATAATTAAAATATTATGAAAACAACCACATAGACACATAGAGCACATAGTTTTTAATTTTCTATGTGACCTATGTGTGTAGGTGGTTAAAAATGAAAAAAAATGAAAGAAAAAATCAAAGTAGCAAACCCTGTAGTTGACCTGGATGGAGATGAAATGACCCGCGTAATCTGGTCGTTTATTAAAGAAAAACTGATTTTTCCGTACCTCGATATCGATATTAAATATTTCGATTTGGGCATGGAATACCGTGATGAAACAAACGATCAGGTAACCATTGATGCTGCAAATGCAATCAAAAAATATGGCGTAGGAATAAAATGCGCCACCATAACTCCGGATGAAGCCCGCGTTGAAGAGTTTGGATTGAAAAAAATGTGGAAATCACCCAACGGAACCATCCGGAACATTCTGGACGGAACTGTTTTCCGCGAACCCATTATCATCAGCAATATTCCGCGTTTAGTTCCGGGTTGGAAACTGCCCATTTGCATTGGCCGCCATGCTTTTGGAGATCAGTACCGTGCAACCGATTTTGTGACCAAAGGTAAAGGCAAGTTAACCATTACTTTCACTCCGGAAGATGGTAGTAAAGAAACCTCGTTCGAAGTTTATGATTTCGTCGGCGATGGCGTGGCCATGGCCATGTATAATACCGATGATTCAATCACCGGATTTGCCCGTGCATGTATGAATCAAGCCATTCAGAAAAAATGGCCACTTTATCTGTCAACCAAAAATACGATCCTGAAGAAGTATGATGGACGTTTTAAAGATATTTTTCAGGATGTATTTGATGCAGAATTCAAAGTAGCTTTTGCTGAAGCCGGAATCACCTACGAACATCGTTTGATCGACGATATGGTTGCTGCCTGCATGAAATGGGAAGGCGGATTTGTATGGGCCTGCAAAAATTACGATGGCGACGTTCAGTCTGACACTGTTGCTCAGGGTTTCGGCTCACTTGGTTTGATGACTTCAACACTGGTTACACCAGATGGAAAAACGATGGAAGCAGAAGCTGCTCACGGAACGGTGACCCGTCATTACCGAATGCACCAACAGGGAAAACCAACTTCAACCAACCCGATTGCCTCGATTTATGCCTGGACTCGTGGTCTGGCCTTCCGCGGTAAACTGGACGAAAATCAGGAATTGATTGATTTTTCGCTGGCTCTGGAACAAGTTTGCATCGAAACCGTTGAAAGTGGTAAAATGACCAAAGATTTGGCATTGATTGTATACGGCAATGAGCTTAAAACCGAGAATTATCTGACCACCGAGGGATTTCTGGATGCGATTGACGAGAATCTTCAGAAGAAATTAAGAAATCAAATATGAGTCAAAACATTGAATTCAAAAACGGTAAATTAATTGTACCTGACCAGCCAATCATTCCTTTTATTGTAGGTGATGGCATTGGGAAAGACATTACAGAACCGAGTCAGCGGGTAATTGATGCCGCAGTTAAAGCAGCTTACGGCAATTCAAAAAAGATTATCTGGAAAGAAGTTCTGGCAGGTAAAAAAGCCTTTGAACAAACCGGAACCTACATGCCCGATGAAACGCTGGAAGCTTTTCAAAAATATCTGGTAGGAATAAAAGGACCGCTGGAGACACCGGTTGGCGATGGCATCCGCTCGTTGAATGTGGCATTGCGCCAAACTTTGGATTTATTTGTTTGTCTGCGCCCGATTCGCTGGTTCAAAGGTGTACCCTCTCCTATCCGTTATCCGGAGTTGGTTGATATGCACATCTTCAGGGAAAATACCGAAGACATTTATGCCGGAATCGAATTCATGACCGGCACTGAAAAAGCAAACAGATTTCGTGATTTCCTGATCAATGAAATGGATGTTAATGTGATTCGTTTTCCGGAGAGCAGTTCATTTGGGGTAAAACCTGTTTCCAAAGAAGGCTCCGAACGCTTGATCAGAGCCGCAATTAAATATGCCGTTGAACGCTCGTTGCCTTCCGTCACGTTGGTTCACAAAGGGAACATCATGAAATTTACCGAAGGTGCTTTCAAAAACTGGGGATACACTTTAGCGGAAACAGAATTTACCCATCAAACATTTACCTGGAAAACCTACCAGCAAATTGAGAAGGAAAAGGGAACGGATGAAGCGAAAACGGCACTCACAAAAGCCAAAGCAATGGGCAAAGTGATTGTAAAAGATTGCATTACCGATGCTTTTCTTCAGGAAAGTTTATTGCATCCTTTTGACCATTCGGTGATTGCTACATTAAATCTGAACGGCGATTACATTTCGGATCAGCTGGCTGCAATGGTTGGTGGCATAGGTATTTCGCCCGGGGCAAATATCAATTATAATAGCGGATTTGCCATTTTTGAAGCTACTCACGGAACAGCTCCAAACATTGCCGGAACCGGAAAAGCCAATCCGGGTTCATTGATCCTTTCAGGAGCCATGTTACTCGAATATCTGGGCTGGTACAAGGCCGCCGAACATGTTTATGATGCTATGGAACATACATTCTCGAAAAGAAAAGTGACTTCTGATTTGTTTAATATGATGGAAGGAGCAACTTTATTATCGACCTCGGAATTTGCAGATGAAATTATTCGAAATATTCATTAAATTAGAGCAGTTATTTGGAATATTAAAAACCCAAAAATAGTATGGAATACATTAAAAACAGATTCTACGAAAAAGCCATGAAAAACATGGCAGATTTTCAAAAATTAAAGAAAGATTATGGTGATGTTGTTCTCGGACAGGTAACCATCGATCAGGTACTTTCAGGAATGAGAGACATTCCTGCACTATTGACAGAAACGTCAAAACTAGATGCCAACGAAGGGATCAGATTCAGAGGCTATTCACTTCCGGAATTACAAAAGAAACTTCCAAAACTCGATGATGCTGGAGAACCACTTCCTGAAGGTTTATTCTACCTGATGCTAACTGGTGAGATTCCGGAAAAGGAAGATGTAATTAACATATCGAAAGACTGGGCAACGCGTGCACATGTACCACAACATGCTTTCGATGTTATTGATGCCTTGCCTAAAAATAGCCGGCCAATGACACAGTTTAGCGCAGCTATTATCTCGATGGCTTATGATTCGGTATTTATGAAAGCATATCGTGCAGGGGTAAATAAGAAATTCTACTGGGATTTCATGTATGAAGATGTCATGACTCTTATCGCCCGTTTACCGCGAATTGCAGCATATATTTACCGACGCTGTTACCACAATGGGAATCATATTGAGCCTAATCCAACCCTCGACTGGGCAGGTAACCTTGCGCACATGATGGGGCACGATTCGGTTGAAGTTAAACGCCTTCTTCGTTTGTATATGGTGATCCATGCCGACCATGAAGGAGGAAACGTTTCGGCACATGCCACCCATTTGGTAGGATCTGCATTAAGCAACGCTTATTATGCCTTTGCTGCCGGAATGGTTGGATTGGCTGGCCCGTTGCATGGTTTTGCCAATCAGGAAGTAATGGACTGGATGGCTGAAATGATTCAGCAAATTGGAAATGATGAACCTACGGATACTCAGATTGCAAATTACATAGAACAAACTCTGCTACAAGGGCGGGTTGTACCTGGTTACGGACATGCTGTATTACGGATTACTGATCCCCGGTTTACAGTTCAGCAGCAATTTGCAGAAAAATACATTGTAAACGATAAGCTTATAAATACCGTAAATGCGATTTATCGCGTTGCTCCACCAATTTTGGAAGCTACCGGAAAAATAAAGAATCCTTGGCCAAATGTGGATGCATTTAGCGGTGCTCTCTTGAACCATTACGGTATTACTGAATCCAACTTCTACACAGTACTCTTTGGAGTTTCAAGGTCGTTGGGTGTTCTGGCTTCGCTGGTTTTCGACCGTGTTTATGGTTTACCACTCGAACGTCCAAATTCACAAACGTTGGACTGGTTTATGGATAAAGCCGGAATTAAACGTGAGGGTTAAATTTCGAAATAATCTATGCAAAGAGAGGCTGAATTCATGGAATTCAGCCTCTCTTCATTTGAAAGAAAAACCCGCCGGGTAAGGTGTGAGGTAAATTTCCGGCGGGGGTTAGTACTCATTATTTTCACAAAAATAATCTATTTTTTAGCGGCTTCCTCAATTAGTGTTTTATATTCCTTTTCGGTAATCGAATTGGCTTCGTAACCTTGCTTTTTTATTCCTTTTTCCAGATTTTCAGTAGAGTTTTTGCCAGCTTTGTAAACCACTTTAATTGTATTCGTTTTCAGGTCAACTTTCAGGTCTTTCACACCTTTTTCGAATTTAAGGAAATTTGTGAGTGTCACTTCGCAATCAAGGCAATCCATGCTCGATTTATAATAAACGGTAACCAGACCAGTTTTCGCATCCTGACCAAAAGCTTCGGTTGCAAATACCATAGCTACAAAGCATACCAGAATCAATTGTATCGACTTCTTCATCTTATTTCGATTTATGGTTTAAAGTTATTCTTATTCCAGCATAAAATTTACGTCCCATCATTGGACCCCAAATCCGGGTTGCATCAAATTCATTTCCAAATGGATTTTCGGCACCAAGAATTGGATCCGGCTGTGTGTAATCAAGGAGGTTCTCAGCGCCTGCATAGATACTCCAGTAGCGGAAATATTTGGTTATCTGGGCATTCATTATCGTAAATGCCGGAAACTCAGTCGGTGAATTCGCCGGGCT
>Ga0136636_10000637_pt1 | contig 18623 bp, 16 predicted proteins | sample AntDrymUQ8522106_2_FD_104653 | JGI IMG/M metagenome (GOLD analysis project Ga0136636, IMG submission 104653) | Polar desert sand microbial communities from Dry Valleys, Antarctica - metaG UQ852 (21.06) | ecosystem: Environmental > Terrestrial > Soil > Desert | place: Antarctica: Dry Valley... | reverse complement strand
TTATTCCTGCGCGTTATGCCTCGACGAGATTCCCCGCCAAACTTATGCAAGACCTCGGTGGCCAAACCGTGATATTGCGGACATATGAAGCGGCCGTCAATACTCGACTTTTTGATGATATTTTTGTTGTAACCGATTCAGACTTGATTTTCAACGAAATAATTTCCAATGGCGGAAAGGCGATTATGAGCATTAAATCGCATGAATCGGGGAGTGACCGAATAGCGGAAGCTGTACAAAATCTCGATGTGGACATCGTCATTAATGTGCAAGGCGACGAGCCATTTATCGCTTCGGAACCATTGGCGCAACTAATTGACATTTTCCGCAATGATCCCGATCACAGAACCGACTTAGCGTCATTAATGCGTGAAATCACTGATGAATCCGAAATTAATAATCCCAACAATGTGAAGGTTGTCGTAGACCAAAATGATTTTGCGTTGTACTTTTCGCGATCTGTAATCCCGTATCCTAGGGAAAAAAATGTTGGCGTCAAATATTACCAACACATCGGAATTTACGCCTTCCGCAAAGAAGCGCTACTTGATTTTTATAAACTTCCAATGCAATCGCTCGAAGCTTCCGAAAAACTAGAACAATTGCGTTATCTGGAATTTGGTAAAAGAATTCGCATGGTTCGAACGACGCACGTAGGCATCGGCATCGATACGATTGAAGATCTGGAGAAGGCACGTAAAATGCTTTTATAAAATGTTTTTTTTTAGAGTATAAAAGACCGGTTTACATAAATAAATGTTAAAATGAAAAGCGCTGGAAACTACGCGATATACAATAGCGTAAATGGCTTTATAACTTTAAAAATATAATTATGAAAACTAAGAATTTATTATCAGCTGCGTTTGCAGTAATTGCAATGTTATTTGGAAGTGCATCATTTGCGCAAAAATCAGTAATGGTCGGAGGCGCGGCAATGTACCCTACAAAAAATATTATTGAAAACGCTATCAATTCAAAAGAACATACAACATTGGTTGCTGCTGTAAAAGCCGCAGATTTAGTTGAGACATTGCAAGGAGATGGTCCATTCACCGTTTTTGCCCCTACAAACGCAGCTTTCGAGAAATTGCCAAAAGGATCTGTTGAAACTTTAGTAAAACCAGAAAATAAATCAATGCTTCAGGGTATTTTGACCTACCACGTAGTATCAGGAAAAATGAGTGCATCAGACATTGCCAAAGCGATTAAACAAGGAAACGGCAAAGCAACTTTAAAAACCGTAAGCGGTGGAACTCTAACTGGTTGGATGAAAGGTAAAGATTTGTACCTCACAGATGAAAAAGGAAATTCATCAAAAGTAACAATCGCCGACGTCAATCAATCAAATGGTGTGATTCACGTAATTGATACGGTTTTAATGCCGAAATAAACATTAGGACTTAATAGTTCGTTTTAAATGTTAAGAGGATTCTGATTAGTTGGAATCCTCTTTTTTATGCCGTTTTTTCAACGACGATCAGTTCATTGTGCTGCTCGACGCGCGGAATTTTATGCACCCTAAAAGGCTTGTTATTGAACTCAATCAGATATTGATCGTTGCGGTGATTTTGCGTCTTATCTAAAATCATCGTATTAAATAGAATAAAACCGTTCACCTTGAGCAGGTCTCCAATGCGGTTCATAAAGAATTTCTCAAATAAAAAGTTCGGCATGGTTGTGTCCTGAAAAATATCGATTATTATAAGATCGTAATTTTGACGGGTTTTGAGTACGAATTCAAAGGCATCGTCAATAACAATGTTAAGATTGGGAATCGTGTGCAAATCAAAGTATTTGTTGGCGATAGCGATAATTTCAGAATCAATTTCGACGCCAGTAATTTTACCTTTACATCCAATTTCTTCCACTATGGTTTTGATTACGCTGCCTCCCGCAACACCGAGGATCAATATTGATTCCATCGTCTTAATCTTTTCAAAACCAATGCTTTTTAGTCCTTTCCGCAAAATTCGCTGCAAGCTTCCATAGGAGTAGTTGGTGTTTTTGGAATCCAGGACTAACTCTCCGTTATTCCATGTTATTTCAAGATTTTTACTTACAGCAGATTTCTTCTGATAAATTACAATCGGAATAAAATAGCTGAACAGTTTTTTAAGCATCTCGAATAGTTTTACCAAAAATAAGAGATAAATATTATATTTACCACAAACGAGATCAATGAAAAAACGTATTTATCAATTTATTTTTTGTCGGATGATGGATTGGAAAATTATTGGCCAAATCGATCCTCATATCAAAAAGTGTATTTTGATTGTCATTCCGCATACGAGTTGGCATGATTTCTATATTGGTTTACTGGCGCGAGGAATTATAGGGCTTGACATACATTGGGTAGGTAAAAAAGAAATGTTCCGGTTTCCGTTTGGGTATTACTTCCGATGGATGGGCGGCGTGCCATTAGATCGCAAAGGTAAATTGAATGCGGTTGATAGCATTGCCGCCATTTTTAATATACGGGAAGTTTTTAGATTAGGTATTTCGCCAGAAGGAACACGCAAAAAAGTTACCGAACTTAGGACAGGATTCTACTATATAGCGCTCAAATCGCAGGTTCCGATTATTCCCGTCGCGTTTGATTATAAAAAGAAGGAAGTCAGATTCGCTGCCTCATATTATCCGAGTGGGAATTACCAAGCCGATTTGTTGGAAATATTACCTTTTTTCGAGAATGCGGTAGGAAAAAAACCGGTGTATAGCTTTAAAGTATAAATACCTTAAAACCAAAGCTTCCTATTTGTCGTAAATAAGCACAGAAGCAAATTTTTATTGTTTGCGAACTTAATTTTGTGTTTGTTTTATTGGTTTGGGAACCTCTGGTCTTTTAGGCTGGAGGTTCCTTATTTTATGGAAACTCTGATAACAATGAGAAATAGTTTATTTTTGTTGGGTAAAACATCAGGTATGGATTATGAAACGATTTTCAATACGTATAAAGAAGCCACCTTATACGGACGTTATATTACGCTGAAAGATATTGAGCCACTGTTACTACAATTTGGTAAAACTGATCAGCTGACGGTTGTGGGACGTTCAGTCTTGGGAAAGCCAATTTATTCGCACCAAAAAGGTAAAGGAAAAACCAAAATTCTACTATGGTCGCAAATGCACGGTAACGAAAGTACCACGACCAAAGCGCTTTTTGATTTCTATAATTTTCTTCACGCGGGGTCGAAGATTGCAACTTTATTGTTGAATAATTTTACATTTTGCGGCTTACCTATGCTCAATCCAGATGGTGCAGAACTTTACACAAGGGAAAATTTTAATAAGATTGACCTCAATAGGGATGCCTGCGATTTGTCGCAACCAGAGAGCATCGCTTTGCGAGAAATCTTTAATACTTTCAAACCAGATTTCTGCTACAATCTTCATGACCAGCGCACTATTTTTGGTGTCGGTGAGACTGATAGACCGGCTACAGTGTCATTTCTATCTGCAGCTTACAATGAAAATAGGGATATAAACGTGGTACGGGCGAAAGCCATGCATGTGATAGTGGCGATGAATAAAGCGCTTCAACAATATATTCCAGGGCAGGTAGGGCGTTTTGATGATTCCTTTAACATCAACTGCGTTGGTGATTTATTCCAAAGCCTCCATGCACCAACTATCCTAATTGAGGCGGGGCACGCTCCAAACGACTACCAGCGCGAACAAACGCGAAAATATATCTTTATAGCGCTGATTGCAGGCTTGCAACATATAAACGAAAACGTTATAGTTGGTAACGAATTTCATGATTATCTGAATATTCTTCAAAATAAAGTAACTTTTTATGACTTTGTTTATAAAAACATTAAGATAAATTATGATAGTAATAAAATAATTACGAATTTTGCCCTTCAATATAAGGAAGAACTGGTTGATGGTACCATTAGGCTTTCTGCTTACTTTGCCGAGATAGGAAAGCTTGAAAATCACTTTGGGCATTTTGAATTTAACGGAAATGGGGCGACGTATTCTGATGAAAATGAGAACATTCCGAAATTGAACGTCAAAGCGAATTTTTGGTTGGATAAAAATATTGAAATTGTTAATGGAAGGATAATTAGTTAACTTTTTCGTTTTTTTACTAAATAATTAGTACTTCCTTTGTTAAGTCATATGTTACCTATACAACAATAAAACACAGAATAATTTATGAGTAAATTCCGTTTAGATGAAGTTGATCATCAAATTTTAGACATGCTGATTGATAATACGAGAGTACCATTTACTGACATTGCCAAAAAACTGCTTATTTCTGCGGGAACGGTGCACGTTAGGGTAAAAAAAATGGAAGATGCCGGAATCATAATGGGTTCTTCGCTAACCCTTGATTATGAAAAATTAGGGTATTCGTTCATCGCTTACGTAGGTGTGTTCCTGAACAACACTTCGCAGACCAAATTTGTACTTGAAAGAATCAATGAAATTCCGTTCGTTACAGTTGCACATGTTACTACAGGAAAATTTAATATTTTCTGTAAAATTCGCGCAAAAGATACCAAACACGCTAAAGATGTTATTTTCATGATTGATGATATCGAAGGTGTTTACCGAACTGAAACGATGATTTCGTTGGAAGAAAGCATTAATGATAAAAAGCGTCTGATGCATACGATTTTTAAAAATATGTAAATCGATTTCAATATAAAAAATAGAAACCTCAAGTGAAAACTTGGGGTTTTTTTGTTAACTTAAGCCAAATTTATTCTCGATGTATACGCGCACCAAAATCGAACGGTTCAACCAAGAAGTGCTTTCCAAATACCAGGTCTACAACAGTGTTTTCTTAACACTGCCTTTCGATGCTATTGATAATACCGGTGTTTTGCTACCATTGTTTACCGAAGTATGTGAAAAAGGATTTAAGAAAGAAGAAACGCCAAAACAGATTGTAGATTTTTTTGCAAGCAGATTTCTTGAAAATCCATCTGAAGCAGCGCGAATCGACCTCATGTTTCGGTTCATACAATACATTGAACGGCAAATCGTACTCTTTGATGCGATTGAAGACGCCGCATTCCCATTGATCAACAACCTTGAAGGTCGCGGCTCGCTGCGCGATATGAAGGACAAAGCGGAAGCCAAAGGAAAAACGAAGGTGCTTTGCGAATTTCTTGAAAAGTTTAAAGTACGTCCCGTGCTGACAGCGCATCCTACGCAATTTTATCCGGGTTCTGTGCTCGGCATTATAACTGACCTCACCAATGCTGTGCGTGAAGATGATTTGATAGGCATTAAACGGCTTCTGTCCCAACTTGGAAAAACACCATTCATCAAAATGGAAAAACCTTCGCCTTATGATGAAGCGGTCAGTCTCGTATGGTTTTTGGAAAACGTATTTTATCAGACCTCAGGCGAAATGCTCTCTTATATTCATAAAAATATTTTTGATGAAAAAGATTTTGAAAATTCAATCTTTAGCCTCGGGTTTTGGCCGGGTGGTGACCGCGATGGAAATCCGTTTGTAACTACCGACATTACCTTGCAGGTTGCCGACAGATTGCGTACGTCCATACTCAAATGTTATTACCGCGACATACGCGACCTGAAACGCAAACTTACTTTTTCAAAAGTAGAAGATCTGGTCACCGACATCGAACTCAAAATATACCGGTCGGTTTTTTATTCGCAAGGTGAACTATTTATCACGCTCGAAGAATTTAAGAACAACCTCAACGCCATCAAGACGCTTATCGTGACATACCATCAATCACTTTATCTCGATGATCTAAACGAACTAATTCATAAAGTCAATCTCTTTGGCTTTCACTTTGCCTCACTTGATATTCGTCAGAATAGCAAAATACACGATGCGGTGTTCCAAGAGTTGGCAAGTGGCACTAGTGCCGTACTGCCCCATAATTATTTTGAATTGTCCGCTGATACGAAAATGGAATTACTTTCAAAACTAAAAGATAAAGTCGATCCAAAAAGCTATCCTAATGCGATTACCAAATCTACTTTGGAATCGGTGTGTGCCATTAAAGAAATTCAACACCGAAACGGTGAAATGGGTTGCAACCGCTACATTATCAGTAATTGTGAAAGTGCGGTTCAGGTTATGGAAACGCTCACACTTGCGCATCTTTGCAGTTGGGAAAATCCCACACTCGATATTGTTCCGCTTTTTGAGGTGATTGAAGACTTGCGCGTGGCTGCCCATATTATGGAAACATTATATACAAATCCGTTCTATTTGCAACATCTTAAGAATCGCAGTAGAACACAAACGGTCATGCTAGGTTTTTCAGACGGAACCAAAGATGGCGGCTACCTTATGGCCAACTGGAGTATTTTCAAAGCCAAAGAAACCATCACCGAAGTTTCCAGAAGGCACGAAATTAAAGTGATTTTCTTTGATGGACGTGGCGGACCGCCAGCTCGCGGCGGTGGAAAAACCAATAAATTCTACGCTTCTTTAGGTCCGACGATTGAAAACCATGAGATACAAGTAACTGTGCAAGGGCAAACCATCAGTTCCAATTTTGGCACCTTGGATTCCTGCCGCTATAACATGGAGAATCTGTTGAGTGCCGGTGCGACGAATCAAGTTTTTGATGAAGAGGACAAGGCCTTTTCGCAAAACGAGAAAGTGATTCTGGATGAACTTGCCACCATCAGTTATAAAAAATATACCGATTTCAAGAATCATCCTAAGTTCATTCCGTATCTTGAAAAGATGAGTACGTTGAACTATTACGCAAAAACCAATATTGGAAGCAGACCTGCCAAAAGAGGTACGTCAGATAAACTTGACTTTGCCGATTTGAGAGCGATTCCGTTTGTAGGTTCGTGGAGTCAGCTCAAACAAAATGTACCCGGCTTTTTTGGTGTGGGTACTGCTTTAAAGCATTTTGAAGATTCCGGTAAATGGAGTGAAGTCGAAGAGTTATACCATTCTTCACTGTTTTTTCGGACACTACTCGAGAATAGCATGATGTCGCTGGCCAAATCCTTTTTCGCCCTCACAGCTTATATGAAGGATGATGCCGAATTTGGCGCATTTTGGCAGCTTATTTACGAAGAGTTTCTTGAAACGAAAAGGCTGTTGTTTAAAATTTCTGGACACCGCGAACTCATGGAGAATTATCCCGATGGAAAAGCTTCTATTGAAAAACGGGAGAGCATTGTCAGGCCGCTTCTTGTCATTCAACAATACGCATTGCAAAGAATAAACGAATTAAATCGCGATGCAAATGCCGATAAAGACCTGAAAATAGTGTATGAAAAAATTGTAACCCGATCCCTGTTCGGCAACATCAACGCGAGCCGGAATTCAGCTTAAATAATATGAGAACAAACCAGTTGACCAATACAGAATATGCTCCGTTTTATGCGTCTTATATCGAGAAAGTCGACGATGTAGACCTTGTCGAGGAACTCGAAATCTCGGTGCACCGGCTAATCCGTTTTGTACAAAATATCCCAATGGATAAATTCGATTTTCGATATGCGGAAGGAAAATGGACTATAAAGGATATTTTGCAGCATCTGATTGATGCCGAGCGTATTTTTAGCTATCGCGCATTGCGGTTCGCACGAAATGACCATTCGCCATTAGCAAGTTTTGACGAAAACAGGTACGTTGAAATCGCGCACGCCAACAAAAGAAACATCCAAGAGTTATTGTCGGAAATTGCGGTCGTGCGACAATCAACTTTATCGCTATTCAAAAGTTTTTCAGAAGAAGAATTCTTGCGAATTGGAATTGCTTCAAATAACGCAATGTCGGTTCGGGCGCTCGGTTTTGTCATTATCGGACACCAAAATCATCATCAAAAAATTTTTCAGGAACGATATCTCGACGCATTATGGGGTTAAAGCTTGGCGCCACAAAGCGAGTTTGGTTTCAAATTTCATTGTATTGGCCGGACTAGTCGACGGCATCTGATAAAATTCTACTCCTTCGATTACTCCAAATTTTTTCTGGAAATACCGTTGGCTTTCCTTGCCGTTAAAAATGATTCGCCTGATTTTTGGAAATTCTGATAACAAGCCTTTTATATCGTTCTCGGTGTGGTTTTTAATGTGGATATCAAGGCTGCCTTTTCGCTCACAATCAGCCAACACATCCCATAGCGCGATGTTGTTTTGCTGCAGAAAATTTACTTTTTCGCCAAATGCTTCGGGTATAGTGCCATCGCCGAAAATGGTAAAGATGATCTTCCAAAATGCATTTTGTTTGTGTGCATAATATTCATATCTGGCGAGCGACGTCGCACCTGGCATTGTACCCAAAATCAGCAATTGGGCGCAGCCATTAATGATAGGAGGAAAGGATGCGATTTTCATCACGGGCTAAATTAAAAAAAGAACCCGAAAGTTCCTTTATATTTACTCTTCGTCTTCTTCATCTTCATCATCGATCGCATCTTCTATATCGTCATCGTCGTCATCGTCGTCATCGTCATCGTCGTCAGAGCCTCCCGGATCTTTCGTCACATCAACTTCTTCTTCATCATCATCAACAGCGTCATCGTCGTCAATGTCAATGCCTTTTATTGAATCGATTGGTTCCACAATATCCTCGATATCATCATCTTCGTCAAATTTTTCCAATCGACTCGCCAGTTTCGTACTTACTTTTACAAGATAAATTGTGTCTTCAGTGCGTACTTCGACCGCTTCGATCAATTCGTTTTGGGCATTTCTAAACCGCACGATGTTGGAGTCATCATATCCATCGGGAAAGCGCTCTACCAATAAGGAGAGGATTTCATTTGTAAGCTTAGAATAGTCAACAATAATTCTTTTCATAATTAATTAAAAATCTAGTAGGTAAGCAAAAATTAGTGGTGCAACAATAGTAGCATCCGATTCAATTATAAATTTTGGGGTTTTAATGTCTAATTTTCCCCAAGTGATTTTCTCATTTGGGACGGCTCCGGAGTACGAACCATAACTCGTGGTAGAATCTGAAATTTGGCAGAAGTAACTCCAAAACGGCACATCGTGCATTTCCATATCCTGATACAACATCGGCACGACGCAAATTGGAAAATCTCCCGCAATTCCACCGCCGATTTGGAAGAATCCAACGCCATTTGAACTGTTTTTAGTATACCAATCGGCTAAAAAAATCATATACTCAATTCCCGACTTCATCGTTGACGCTTTTAATTCGCCTTTGATTACATACGATGCAAAAATATTTCCCATCGTACTGTCTTCCCAACCGGGAACAATGATAGGCAAATTTTTCTCCGCTGCCGCATACATCCAACTGTCTTTGAGATCAATTTCATAATATTCTTCCAAAACACCGGAAAGCAGCATTTTGTACATGAATTCATGTGGGAAATATCGTTCCCCTTTATCGTCTGCGTCTTTCCAGATTTTATAAATGTGTTTTTGCAAACGACGGAAAGCTTCGTGTTCAGGAATACAGGTATCGGTTACGCGATTCAAACCTCTCTCCAATAAATCCCATTCTTCCTGAGGTGTCAGGTCGCGATAATTCGGTACTCGTTCGTAATGTGAATGCGCGACAAGGTTCATGATGTCCTCTTCAAGATTGGCTCCTGTACAGGAAATTATCTGCACTTTATCCTTGCGGATAAACTCCCCAAAGATCTTCCCGATTTCTGCGGTACTCATTGCACCAGCCAGCGTCACCATCATCTTCGCACCATCGGCCAATTGTTTTTCGTAGCCTTTCGCCGCATCGACTAAAGCAGCCGAGTTGAAATGCAGATAGTGTTTTTCTATAAACTGGCTTATGGGTCCTTTGCTCATTTTCAATTCTTTAATATTTTATATTGCTAATCCGGTTTGTAGTTCAAAGGAAAACCTTTTTTATCAGAACTCCTACCGAAAATTATCAACTATTTTTGATTATATCCTAAAATTTTTAACACCTCATCCGACGTTTGCTGCTCAGAAAAAACTTCTGTCGCAAGGATGCCGTTTTCATCACGGTCAATGAGGATATGGCGCGGCTGTGGAATCAGGCAGTGATGCAATCCGCCATAACCGCCGATGGTTTCCTGATATGCTCCGGTATTGAAGAATCCAATATATAACGGTTTTTCCTTGCTGTATTTCGGAAGGTAGATTGCGTTCATATTCTGCTCCGAATTGTAATAATCGTCGCTGTCGCAAGTCATGCCGCCCAATAAAACTCTTTCGTAAGTATCATTCCAGCGGTTGACTGCCAGCATCACAAAACGCTTATTAATTGCCCAAGTATCGGGTAAGGTCGTAATGAACGACGAATCGATCATATTCCATTTTTCCCTGTCATTTTGCTGTTTCTGATACAATACCTGATAGATCGCGCCGCCGCTTTCGCCCACCGTAAACGAACCGAATTCGGTAAAAATGTTCGGAACATCGACTTCGGCTTCTTCACATGCAATTTTGATCTGGTTGATAATCTCATCAATCATATATTGATAATCGTATTCAAATGCCAAAGAGTTTTTGATTGGAAAACCACCGCCAATATTGAGTCCGTCGAGCGTCGGGCATTCTTTTTTAAGCTGAATGTAAACTTTGATACATTTTACCAATTCGTTCCAATAGTATGCTGTGTCGTTGATTCCGGTATTAATAAAGAAGTGGAGCATTTTGAGTTCGAGATTCGGACTCTCCTGTATCTGTTTTTTGTAAAATTGTACGATATTTTTGTAGCCAATTCCGAGTCGCGACGTATAAAATTCAAACTTTGGTTCTTCCTCCGCAGCAATCCTTATTCCGATCTTAAATTTCCCCTTAATGGCCGCTTGCAGCAAGTCGAGCTCTTCGTAATTGTCAATGATCGGAATGGTATTCTTGTGTCCAGTATTGATTAATCGCGCAATATTTTCGATGTATTGGTCTCGTTTGAAACCGTTGCAGATCACGTAGGTGGTTTTGCTTATTTTTCCATCTTCAAGCAAACTTTCGACGATATTAATGTCGAACGCTGAAGAAGTCTCAATATGAATATTGTTTTTGAAAGCCTCATTCATCACATAAGAAAAATGCGAACTTTTCGTACAATAGCAGTAGTAGTATTTCCCTTCATACTTGTTCTTTTCCATCGCGCTTCTGAACCAGTTTTTGGCTCTTTTAATGTTGTTGGAAATGGCAGGCAAGTAAGTAAACTTCAGCGGAGTTCCATACTGTTCTACAAGTTTCATCAGGTCGATTTTATGAAACTCGAGGTTGTCTTTATTGAGTGTAAATTCTTGCTGCGGGAAGTAATAGGTTTGGTTAATCAGGTCGTAATATTTTGTATTCATTTTAGCGGGATGATTTAGATTAAAAAGTAAGAAAATTTAATCTGTTGTTCAAACCCGGATGTTTGCATAAATGATTGGTAATTTCTTCTGATAAGTATTGGAATATGCAAAAACAGCAAAAAACGAAAGCCCGTTTACCGCGAAGGGATTTTTGAGAAAACGAAAGAACGATCTGTAATTTTCCCCAGTCGAAAAAGCCGTTTTTTTAGAATTGCGCTGTTTGTTCATGTGGGCAAATGTAAAAAATAATCCAAACCAAATGTTATCATTTTAATTAAAAAAATATTAAGATTTATAACTTGCAAATGCAGCTATAATCAGGTCGTTTTCAACGGTTTGGTTGACTTTAATTTTACCGATACCATCAAGTAAAGCAAATTGCACCGTTCCGTACTCATTTTTTTTATCGTGAATCAGCAATTCCATGATGGGTTCAAGGTCAGTTTCGTCAAAGACAATACGGGTAAAAATGCCGACAAGCGTGTTTTTTATTTGGGCGTATTCACCTTCTTTAAGTAGTCCTTTTCGCATCGAAATATAACTCTCAAGGACCATTCCCGCCGCAATTGCCTCGCCATGCAGCAAAGTTTCCTTGCTTTCATTTTCGAGGAAATGACTTTCAATCGCATGTCCCAACGTATGCCCGAAGTTCAACGCTTTACGAATGCCGTTTTCGGTCGGGTCCTGCATAACTATAGTATTTTTGATGGCAATTGAACTATGGATCAGCACATCGAAATCGGCAAAATCCAAAGCACGGAGATCTAAAAATTGTTCCCAATAAAGCTTGTCGTAAATAAGGCCGTGCTTGAGCATTTCAGCCAATCCCGACCGCATTTCGTTTTGTGGCAACGTTTCCAGATAGGTGGTGTCAATCAGAACCATTTGAGGCGTGTTGATGACGCCGATCTGATTTTTGAGATTACCCAAGTCAACTCCGTTTTTTCCACCCACCGAAGCATCAACCATGGCAAGTAGTGTTGTCGGAATATGGATAAAATCGATACCGCGTTTAAACGTCGATGCTACAAACCCGCCCAAATCGGTTACCACGCCGCCGCCTAAATTAATAATAATGCTTTTACGATCGGCACCTAATTCGGTCAGCACATTCCAAATTTGCACACAAGTTTCGATATTTTTCGAACTTTCACCCGATTCAAATTCGACAATCTCAATCGGAATTTCCACCGCAAGGTATGGCAGAAACTTTGGAAGACAATGGGTATTCGAATGGCTATCGGTAATAACAAAAACTGAAGAATACTTCGAATCGGCTATATACGTGTTTAAGGATTCGTAAGCATTTTCATTGAAATAAATCGGATAACCGTTGGCCTGAATGAAAGACATGTTTGTGTGATTTTTTGAACGCAGCAAAATAAGGGAATTTTTTTGGAATGCGTTCAGTTGACACAGATTAATCACATACCGTGAATGTCGCAATCTTTACCGGTAATACTGCAATCCTTTTGAGTTCTTTTTTCAAGAAATTTATAAGTCTGATTGATCGTATAAAATTAAATAAAGCAAATTACTATGAAACTCAAAAATTATATGTTCACATTATTAGTCTGCTTTGTAGGCTGGAGTATATCTGCGCAGCAACCCATCGAAAACACCAACGACAAATTCCTTGAGGAAGTATTTAGCTCAAGAATGGTTGCGACCAATGAAGCCAAACTGGCCGTAAAAATAGGCAGCACTCCCGCGATTCGAGCGTATGGAGCCGAAATGATCAAAGACCAAAACACCTTATACGCCGAAATTAAAAAAATAGCTTCCGGAAGGAATATTCTTTTTCCTAAAAGCGTCAATTACATCAGTGCACAAGGGCGAGAGTCGCTCACAGGAAAGAAGGGAACAGATTTCGACCTCAGTTACAAACAAAATACAAAAGCCGATCTCGAAAAGGACATTACATTATTTAAGCAAGCATCAAATTCGAATGATATATCGGTTAGCGAATTCGCGAATAAATTCCTACCGATGCTCGAATCCCATCTTGCGCAAGTTAAATCTTTGTAAAAAATTGAAAACATTTTCCAAAACATTTTCCAAAACATTTCGCTAAAGACCTAAAAATTAAATAATTAAAATATGAACTTAAAAATCTCTCCTTTAACCACGGGCGTTGCTCTACTAAGCCTTTCAGCATTGCTTTTTTCGTGCAATAAAAAAGTGGAAACTTCCGAAAAACAAATGAATGATAGCATTGTGAGCGAAAACACAGAAGTGAAGTTAGAGCCAGCAGGGGCGACACCCGATTGGGGAAAATCTATCAAACCTGAAATGCAGGTCGTCATCGAAAAACTCGGAACACTCGGTGGCAAACCCATTGAAACCCTTGACGCCAAAGAAGCCCGGTTGCAGCCTACACCTACAGACGCTGTCATGGCGGTTATGAAAGAGCACAACATCATGATGCCAAATCCGACTTGCGATACGATCGGTAAAGATATTCCCGTAACCGGCGGAACGACACATGTTCGCATTTATACACCAAAAAATAAAGGCGCGAATCCTTTGCCTATCATTGTCTATTATCATGGTGGCGGTTTTGTGATCGCTACTATTGATGTTTATAACGGAGGCGCACAGGGATTATGTGAGCAGAGCGGCGCAATTGTGGTTTCGGTAGAATATCCGAAAGGTCCGGAAAAGAAATTTCCTGCTGCGCACATAGTAGCTTTTGATGCATACCAATGGGTAGTGAAAAATGCGGCTTCAATAGGTGCTGACGCGAATAAAATAGCAGTTGCTGGGGAAAGTGCCGGGGGTAACCTCGCGATTAATGTCAGCATCATGGCGCGCGACAAAAAGATAAAGATGCCTGTGTATCAGGTTTTGGTTTATCCTGTTGCTAACAACGACATGAATAATGAAAGCTATGTCAAATACGCCAATGCCAAGCCGTTGAACAAAGCCATGATGGCCTGGTTCGTCAAAAATTATCTATCAAATCCTGCACAAGCTGCCGATCCTAGGATTAGTGTATTAAAAGCCAATCTCGTCGGACTACCCAAAACACTTATCATTTCTGCGGAAATTGATCCGTTACAATCCGAAGGAAAACTGTTAAGCGAAAAACTCAACGACGCCCAAGTCGACAGCGAGTACAAGCTATATGATGGCGTCACACATGAGTTTTTCGGAATGGCCACAGTTGTTCCTCAAGCCAAAGATGCTCAGGCACTCGCTGCAAAAAGATTGAAATCAGCATTCGGTCTGTAGCAAACAATATATTTTTTAAGCATCCGGTCTGATTCAGGCCGGGTTTTTTATGCGTCACATTCAAAAATATCTCGAACTCTTACTATCTTTGCGTCATTACAAAACCACCTCATGGATAAAATCTTCAATAACACACAAACTGCATTTTCCCTAAAAACCGATACTGAACTCGACAGGGCATATTTCCTGTTCAAAATGATAGACAATGAGCCGCTCGTGCGCATCGGAACTGCGGTGACCAACTTTGCTATTAAGGCGCATTTACCCGTGGAGGGGCTCATCCGCGCTACCGTTTTCGACCATTTTTGCGGTGGTGTAAATGAGAATGATTGTCTCACAGTTGTTGATAAGATGTACACCAAAGGCGTGTCATCTGTTCTTGATTATTCTGTCGAAGGCAAAGAGGAAGAATCGCAATTTGACGCCGCACTCGAAATGACCTTAAAAACAATTGAATTTGCGAAGGAACGCCAGGCAATTCCGTTTGCGGTATTTAAGCCGACAGGTTTCGGGCGGTTTGAACTGTATGAAAAGCTCGGCGAAAAGCAAACGCTCACCACTGACGAACAACAGGAATGGAATAGGGTTGTACTGCGTTTTGACAAAGTTTGCCAGGAAGCGCATCTAAAGAACGTCGCCTTGCTGATTGACGGCGAGGAAAGTTGGATGCAAGATGCAGCTGATGAACTCGTAACCGATATGATGCGCAAATACAACAAAGAGAAGGCAATTGTTTTCAATACTTTGCAGATGTACCGTTGGGACAGGCTTGATTACCTACAGAGACTACATGAAATCGCACAAGGCGAAGGATTCTATATCGGTATGAAACTCGTTCGCGGAGCTTATATGGAAAAGGAAATCAAACGTGCCGAAGAAAGAGGATATCCATCTCCAATTTGCGTGTCGAAGGAAGCCACCGATATCAATTACGACGCAGCCGTACAGTACATGGTCGAAAATCTTGATAAGATGTCCATTTTCGCAGGAACGCACAATGAGGAGAGTTCGTATATGCTTATGAATTTGATGCAGCAGAAAGGTATTGCAAAAAATGAAGGCGGCATTTGGTTTGGGCAGTTGTATGGCATGAGCGATAACATCAGTTATAATCTCGCGGCTCATGGATACAATGTGGCAAAATATTTACCATTCGGACCCGTTCGCGATGTGATGCCTTATTTGATACGTCGCGCCGAAGAAAATACCTCGGTCGCCGGACAAACCAGCCGGGAATTGACGCTAATCAAAACCGAACGAGACAGAAGAAAAGGAAAATAAAATAGAAATAAAAAAAGCTCCGGATATCCTGACCTTTTTTTTGATCTTATCAGGAATTGCTGAATTGCAGATTGCTCAAGTTTTTATACAATCCATTTTCAAGTGCGAGAAGTTCTTTGTGAGTGCCTTGCTCGGAAATTTTTCCGTTGTCAAGCACCAGAATCTGATCAGCATTGCGGATGGTCGACAAGCGATGCGCAATGATGATGCTAGTGCGGCCTTCCATCAATACTTCCAAAGCTTCCTGAACAAGTTTCTCGCTCTCACTATCTAATGACGATGTTGCTTCGTCGAGGATCAGAATGCTTGGGTTTTTCAACAATGCGCGTGCAATGGCGATGCGTTGCCGCTGTCCGCCCGAAAGTTTAATACCTCTTTCGCCCACGATTGTTTCAAATTTTTCCGGGAAACCTTCGATAAAATGCAACGCGTTGGCTTGTCGTGCGGCGAGATGAATTTTGGAGTCATTGGCATCAGGTTTTCCGTAAGCGATGTTTTCGCGAATTGTTCCGCCAAATAAGATCACGTCTTGTGGAACAATGCTCATATTCCCGCGCAGTTGCTCGAGATCGTAATCATATATGTTTTTTCCGTCGACCAGAATTTCGCCGCTTTCGATATCGTAAAAACGCAGCAAAATCGAAGCAATGGTAGATTTTCCAACGCCGCTCGGTCCGACAATCGCAATCTTTTGTCCGGAACCTGCTTCAAAACTGACTCCCTTTAATACTTGAATTTCTTTGCGAGATGGATAACTGAATGCTACATTTTTAAAAGCGACATCGCCAAGAATTTTGGCAAAGGCTTGCTGATTTGCGTCCGCTCTGAATTTCTCTGGGGTTTCTTCGAGTAACTCAAAAACCCTTTCGGTAGCACCAATTGCTTTTTGGATCTGGGCATATAATTCGGCAATCCCGCCAAATGAGGCACCGACGAATATTGAATAGAGAACAAATGAAATGAGTTCACCCACATCTTTCATTTCACCGTCGATGATCAACGTTACACCAAACCAAACCACAGAAACAATCGATCCGAATAAACACATAATGATGAAAGATGCAAAATAACCGCGGTACTGTCCACCTTTAATCGCGATTTTTACGATTTCATTGATCTTGGCGCCGTATCGTCCTATTTCGTACCATTCGTTCGCAAACGCTTTTACATTGCTGATTCCCTGTAGCGTTTCCTCAACGATTACCTGACTTTCTGCAATTGTATCTTGTGTTTTTTTGGAATACTTCCGGATAAACCGCCCGAATATGACCGCAGCTACGGCGACCAATGGAACGATCGATAACATCATCAAGGTGAGTTTCGTACTAATGATCGCGAGGAAGATCACCCCGCCGATAATCAGTATAAACTGTCGTAAGAATTCAGCAAGGGTTGTGGTTAATGTATCTTGTATCTGAGAAATATCAGAACTCAGACGGCTATTGAGTTCCCCGACGCGTTTCTGCGAAAAGAATGTCATCGGCAGGCGAATCAGGTTACTGTATAAAGCGAGTCGGATATTAGCCAGTGTGTTTTCGGTAAAATTCACAAAAAGCGACAATCTGAAAAAAGAGAAAAAAGATTGTAAAAATAAAATCCCAACGAGTCCCAGGGCAATCTTATTCGCCTGAGCCATATCGCGATTTTTGGCGCAGTCAACCAGCATTCCGATGAGTTTGGGAAAGGCGAGCGCCGTGGCGCCAGTCAAAAGCAGGAATACCAAACCGACATAGAATTTCCACCGATGCCCACCGCCGTACCGGAAAAGTACTGCTGCCCTGTTGAGTGAGCTGATATTTATTTTTGCTTTCGGTAAGTCATTCTCCTTGTAACGTGCCATTTTTTTGAATTTATGTACAAAAGTATGCAAAAAAGGGTGAGTTCATCATTTAAAAAACCCTCCGATGGGAAGGTTTTTTGGAGATATAAGGGAAATTCCGTAACTCTTAAGTTAATATAATGATTGCGACATTAACCTCAGTAATTGAAAGATGTATTGTTTTATTTATCATTTATTTTAATTGCAAAGTTTATTTATTAGGGAGTAATAGCCGATATAAATTGGGTGGCATTAGCTTCCCAGATTGCAAAGTCAATAAGTTCTACAAAACCATCCCCATTTAAATCAGAAACCTGAACCCCGGTAGCGAAAATGGTGGAATCTTCTTCCCAAATTGCGAAATCAATAAGTTCAATGTAGCCATCTCCATTAAGGTCGCCTGAGTAAATCGCCCATACGCCAGGCCCGACCTCTACCATGTTATCGCCATATGCCTGTGATGCCGAGTTGCCGAAATTATAAGATAGTGGTGCAACACCCACCGATTGTGGCGTAGCGCTCCAAGTTTCAATCATGTTGTTGCCTTTGACTACTATATAAAAGGAGCCATTAGGCGCACTTCCAAACGAGGCGGAAAGGCTCCCGTCGACCTGTAGCATGGCAGTGGTCGTAGCGACAGTCGCAAGTGTGGATGCATGGTGTAATTCGATAGTCATTAGGCCTACATTGTTGCTGGCAGATACGCCATCCTGATTAAACATAACGGGGACCATAGTTTCATTACCCGCATAATAGCCCTCAATAAACATCGTGAGATTTACAACCGATGCAGAAGCTGCGGCTCTAGTGACCGTTATTGTATAAGTTTTCGTTGTAACACCATCTTGCGCGGTAACTACTGTAGTGATGGTATTACTTCCCACATTGAGCGCGATTGCGCCCGATGCTGAACCACTGGTAACCGTAATCGCATTTACTTTCACTGTAGCTGTTGCGTCGGAAACGGTTGGCGTCACGGTTAGTGAACTTGTAGCATTTGGGACCGACATCGTGTAGGCGGTTGTCGCCGCAGCGAAAGTGGGTGCCAATGTTCC
>Ga0136636_10000635_pt1 | contig 18637 bp, 18 predicted proteins | sample AntDrymUQ8522106_2_FD_104653 | JGI IMG/M metagenome (GOLD analysis project Ga0136636, IMG submission 104653) | Polar desert sand microbial communities from Dry Valleys, Antarctica - metaG UQ852 (21.06) | ecosystem: Environmental > Terrestrial > Soil > Desert | place: Antarctica: Dry Valley... | reverse complement strand
GCCCTGTTTACCAGGTTCTGGCTGCACCCGGTAAATACCAAATTTTTTTGGGGCATGGCATTGATCCATAAAATATTTCTACGGGTTATCTCCCGTTGGTAGCTCATGATTTTTTTTACCGGCTGATTTAAGACCGGCAATAAAAAAATCAGCCTTCCAAAATTGTGAATCAAATCAAACTCCTTCCTGTTCTTCCACAAAAATTTCCATACGGCGGGTATCGCTTTTCTTGCATCCCATTTGTTTGGAGGAAAACCTTCTTTGCCTATCCCATGCACTGTACAACTCTTCACATACGATCCATTTGTCAGCAACAGGTGTACTTCATGGCCATTGCGCACATGTTCCTTAGCCAGCATCTCTATAATGCGTTCAATACCACCATACCCTTTTACTGGTATGATAATGCCGGGGTCCATGACAATAAGAATTTTCAAAATAATAAGCGTCTAAAAATTAAATCTCTTTTTGTTGTAAATACTTTTTGTGGAGTTTATAAGCAGTTAATGGTTTCAATTTCTTAAAGCAAAGCTTCAACAGGTTTATATAAAATATTTTTTTTTGATTGCTTATGATCTTCCTGTTAAACTTTTCATCCAATGTTGAATAATTCAATAAGATATCAGTATTAAATAAATAATTGTTTAAAATATTTTGATGATTGTTTTTATTTAAACTAAAAACCTGTTGCGGGTGAGGCCTCCACCAAAAAAGGTCACGCTGCAATGCTACCACAGGAAACCTGGAAGCAATTTTTAAGCTAAGATGATTATCAGAAGGCATACCGTACTCTTGAAACCCGCCTAAATTTGCAAAAACTTCTCTTTTAATTATGATACCGCTTGGGCCTATCATTAATAATTCTCCCTTTAAATAATGAGTAAACAAAGCTTCTGAAGAACTGAGCAGGTATGGATAAGGTATTGTACTATCCCTGTATTTTACAGAAAATCCCAGACCTGCTTCCGGGAACCGGGTCATAGCATCCATCATAACCTGCAAGCTGTAGGGATAAATGATATCATCTGAGTCAAGGAATTTAATATACTCACCAGTAGCATAAGAAGCTGCTTTATTCCTGTTTGCAAATTGGCCTAAATTAATTTCATTTACATATACTTTAACCCTAACATCATCCTGTTCGTAATACCTGGCAATGGTCACCGTATTATCCTGCGAGCAATCATCGGAAATAATTAACTCAAAATCCCTGTAAGAAGATGACAATACAGACTCGATAGCTGCGGCAATAAAATCCTGCCGGTTGTAAGACGTTATCAATACAGACAACATTTTATCCAATAGGTTTTTTTAAAAACATTCTTAATCTTATAGCATTTTTCCAACCAATTATCATGGATAATATTTTATAAAGTTTACCGCCCCTTAACCTAATGTTTGATCCTCCTAATTCTTTTACTTTTTGGGCTGCTTTAAAATATAACGCTCTGTGATATGGGAAGAACTGGAACGCCCAGTGCTGGTATGTATTGGCGCAGGCCAACCTGCTACGGACATCATTTTGAACATTTAATATTTGAGCAACTCCGAGGTTCAACGACTCCCATGCTGACTGCATGTGCTTTGCCGATTTTTTGCCTGAAAGACTAATTGAAATACCGCTCCTGTACATCAACAATGAGTCTTCGCAAAATAACACGGAAGACGTATTTGATATAACCCTTATCATATAATCAAAATCATCTATCAAGCTTAATGTCTCATTCCATGCCCCTGCTTTTTCTATGATATTTCTGGGTACAAGAAAAATTCCAGGCTGCATCATGTTTGCACCGGAATCTATTAAAGAATTAATCAACCAATCTATCCCCGGCAAGTCCTTCCATACTGTTTCGGGAGCAGGTTTAAAATCCGATCCATCTTCCCGGTAAAACCTTCCCCATGTTGCAGATGCAATACAACCCGGTTGGTTGATTATCTTTTTTAATTGCACTTCAAGGCAATTTGGGCTAATCAAATCGTCTGAATCCATGAATTTTATAAACTCCCCGCTGCTATTGGCAAAAGCTGCGTTTCTTGCAGCCGAAGCCCCTTTATTGGCTTGCACGCTGTACTTAAGTCTGGCATCATTCACCTGACTTAAAACATGTAGGGTATTGTCTGTGGAGCCATCATCCACCACAATAATCTCAATATTTTTATAAGATTGATTTAATAAACAGGCGATAGTTTCTGCAACATATTTTTCGCAATTATATGCAGGAATTAAAATCGAAATTAATGGGGAATCAAAACTCACATTTCTAAAATAAGGTTAAAGTTCATTTGCAGAGTAACAACAAATGCTTCTAAATTCTTGTGCCTATCAATGCACTCCAATGGTATTTACTTTTACTTACATTAAATCCGTATGCTGACAATAAAGGAATATATTTTTCCAGCATTGAATCAGAAATATGATGAAACTCAATATTAAAAGAATGTACAAGTGTTAACCAACTCAAATCATCTTCATTTAAAATATCTATTTCAGCACCCTCAATATCCATTTTTAAAAAATCTATGCTACCAATATTGTTCTCGTTAATGATGTCGCTTATGCTTAGACTTGCCACAGACAACGACTTTTTGCTGTTCTGCACATTTATTATTGAATAAGCATCAGGCTGATTGCTTTTATCATAAACGATGGTATCTTTTTTTATCCAAACTGCCTGGTTGAATAAATAGACATTGGAAAATCCTTTGCAATTGGTCATGGCAAGATTATAATTATCAAGATCCATTTCAAACCCATAAATAATGGAGCCCGGATACCTTAACTTAAAGTCAAGGACGGTGCAGCCAATATTGGAACCCAGATCAAGGATTACCGGATTTTGTTTATTTAAAAATGGTTCATTAGTTATATGATATTTTTGGTTGAACACATAATTCAACACATTCCTGTCCACACCATTCCTGCACCTGATTTGTAGTTTAACCTTATTTAATTCTTTTGCTTTAAGTTTTACTGTTATAAATTCTTTTCTTAAAAAATAAGAATAGTAATAATATTTTAATACATCCATCCAGCTAAATAGCCGGGCATTAAGGATTAGATCATGGTACTGGTATTTAATTTTGCTTACAAGCTTAGTCATATTCTTAATTTTTCCTTCTTTTTTCGGTGAAATATTTTATTAAAATTTCCCGGATAAAAAAAGATTTTTTTGGAACTACTTTATAAAGCCATTGAAAATACCTGGACCCCAAGGGAACCACGGAGGGGAATATTGTGATAGCCATTTGTACAGAACTATTTACAGTTTTCCAGTCTTTTGCAGTAGCCGCATAAGTTGCGTTAGCCAAAAGCTGTTCAGCAATTTCCTTGTTAAACTTTTCACCTGTTTTTTCTTTTACTAGCTTCCAAACATTTAAAGCTGCCCTGGCACAACGAGCCTTATTATTAGCAGACATACTTGCCGGGTAATAGTAATTAATGCAGGTAAGTTCAGGCTCATAATCAAAACTAAGGCCTGCTATAGAAGCCCTGGTATAAAAAGCCCGGTCTTCATTGTATAAAACAGAAGCGTCAATATTAAAACCGCCGATGTTTAAAAAAGACACTTTTTTTATCACGGCAAAATTAACGACCTTCTTGGTAATAGTAAACCGAACAGGATCACTTGTAATTTCTTCCACCGTATAATCCGGTTCTCCCATAAGTTGCTGCGTTATAAAATCCCGATACTGGTAATGCATCAAAATAATATCGGACGTAATTGGTTTATTCATCCATTTATGAGCAACGCTAGTAAAATTGGGTAGCAACTCATCATCAGCATCATGAAAGTGCAGCCAGTCACTTTTTGCTATTTCAGCAAGCCTGTTTTTACCTGTTGAGCAACCTGAATTTACATTTCCCTCAATAACTGTGGCTCCAAATTTTTCCGCTATTTCTTTTGTATTATCTGTGCTACAATCATTGTAAACCAGGATCTCATCGAATGGTATCACCTGCGCTTTGGCAGATTGTAACAGCCTGGGTAAATATTCCGCAGCGTTATAAGCTGGGATGCATAATGCAATGGAGGACACTATAAGTTTGCTTTTGTTAATGAAAAATACCTTCGAGCGCATCCTTAAATTTAAAGCCTGATTTCTGCAAAAGTTTTTTGGCTTGCCCGAGGTTTTTTGTTTTTAGTAAATAAGCACAGAAATTGACGAGAAACCGCCGGTTATTTTTTTTTCTTATCCATACAAGTTCCGAAGCCGATAAGGGCAAAGGAATTTCAACCAGTGCATCTTTTAAATATCGGTAGCTATTGTACAAATATTCAAAAGGTGTATTTATAGCCTGGTTTTCATGCCTTCTGTAATTAAGAAAATCAAAAGGAATCCTTACCAGCGGGGAATAACAACAAGCTTTCAGGTTAAAATACATATCGCCAGCAGCATCATATTTGTCAGTATATCCTTTGATGTCTAAAAAAAAGGAACGACGCATAATGGTTCCTCCCGGACCAATTACTAAAATCGGATTTTTAAAGAAATGATCGTGTATTGCCTGGGTAGATTCCATTACAAACGCCTCAACATCCGGAGCTTTATACCAATACATTCCAAAAGATGAAGAAGGGAATTGGGACATTGTATTTATTAATCTTTCTATCCCATCAGGCATTATTGTATCATCCGAATCAGCAAAAAATATAAATTCTCCCTTAGCTAATGAAGCTGCATAATTGCGATTAAAAAACTGCCTCAGGTTTTTTTCATTCACAATAACTTTAACCCGGCCATCCTTTGCTTCATAACTTTTTGCAATGGTAACCGTACTATCTGTTGAGCAGTCATCAACAATGATCAATTCAAAATTGTTATAAGTAGATGCCAGTACACTTACTATAGCCTCGGCTATAAATTCCTCCCGGTTATATGCCGTCATTAACACACTCACCAATGGCTGATCATATTGAACAGTAGTAATTGCTTCAGCTTTCATTTCACATACTGTTTCACGCACCAGATATTATTTTCCGGGATACCCTGTTTATCATCATGTAACTCATCGCCTGTTATAGAAAACATTTTATACCCCTTACTCATAAAAAATGAATGCATCTCCTTGAAGCCAATATTATTCTCTTGATTAAATTCCAGGATAATATTCTTTATTTCATATTTTTTAAATGAGAAATTTTCTAAAATTTCAAATTCTTTTCCTTCAATATCAATTTTTAATAGGTCAACACTTTCTATACCATTCTCTGCACAGATAAAATCCAGCGGGCAACAGGCAACAGATAACAATCCGTTAGTTCCTGGCCTTGTAACTGTTGTCCCCATATTATCAGCAGCAGGCTGATCAATGGTTAGCAATTGAAATTTAGTTGAAACAGCAGTGTTCATCACTTTCACATTTTTGTTCAACCCGTTTTGGTCTATATTATAAAGTAAACGTTGAAGTACTTTATAATTTGGCTCTACTGCTATTACTTTTACTTTTGGATTGTTATAAGCAGCCATACAGGTAAACAGGCCAAAATTGGCTCCCACATCAATAAATAAACCACCGTTTAAAAGTATTTTTTTCGAAAGAGCTGTTGAGCCCTGTTCATAACCACCTTCCTTTATTAATATCCGGGTTATCCAATCATTGGCATCTAAGGTAAATTGAACTCCATTTTCGTTTTTAAGATCAATTCCTTTTGAAAATATTTTTTTTCCTATTTGGTTTTGAATCCGAACTTTTGACGGATGATTAAGGGCAAGCAAGTATTGCTTAAACAATTTTCCTGCATTATAAATGGGTGTAAACATTTTATTAGTGTGTATTATTACTCGTGCTGTTTCTATCCTTCAATAATTCATAAATTTTTTCCCCGGGTTTTTTTTCCAGCACAGCATTAATTTTATCAAATGCATTTTGCCCCAATTGCTGCAAATTATCTTTTTGATGCCAGGCATTTTCCAATGCCAGGGAAAAGGCTCCTGTTGTAGGTGAAGGAGCCACAAAACCGGTTTCATTTTCCACAATCAGTTCAGTGTTACCACCAACATCAGTAACTACAGCAGCTCTTCCGCAGGCCATCGCTTCTACAAGACTGATAGGCAATCCTTCCCCTGCACTAGGAATCAACAATACATGATTTGTTTCCCAAACCTTAATGATACTATTTACGTGCCCGTGAAAAATAATATTATCAGCTATTCCATAAAATATGGAAAGGTCTTCCAGGTACTTTTTTCCTTCCCCATCACCGTAGATATTTAATATCCATTTGCGTTCTATCCATTGTTTTTCAGCTAGTGCTTCAAATGTAGTATCATGCCCTTTGCTTCCATTTATATTTGCTACAATAGCCATTTGTAAAGTTTCATCTGCCGGCCAAATCAGTGGCGAAGTTTGCAACTCAATGTTTAGCGGATTCCAGGTAAAATAGCCATTCGTAATTTTAAAAGCAAGCCTTCTTTCTGTTAACTGCCATTGCCTTTTTGAAACAAAGAAAACATGGACAGCATTTTTAAATATCTCAATGGCATTTGGATATATTTCTTTTGGTGGTATAAACCCGTATTGTACATGGTTATGGCATACCAATGAATAAGGAATATTATTCTTCATCAATAAACTATACAAAGCTTTATGATGAATGGCCAGGTCAAAACTATCGCCCTGGCTTATAAAAACAATTCCCGGTTTAAAATCAATGATGCACTGATAATCCTTATCAAGCGAAGGCTGGCGGTTTTTTACAAAGCGTTTTACTTTTTCAAAACTGGTTGCTGCAGGGTTAAACTTTTTCCTGTAATGAATAATTGCGCCTTGTTCCTGCAATTGTTTTATTTTTTCATGCGGCTTGTCCCAATCATAAACAGATGCCAATACTTCATCTCCCTGTTGCAACGCATGTAAGGCAACAGCATGCCATAAAGCTTCACTGCCACCCCAGGGCAAGCCGCCCATTAACGATACGAATGTAATTTTCAATATAATTACTTAAATATTTTTCTAAACATAAGTGCTCTTAATCTTGCCGTCAACGTTCTCGCCTTAAAATGATAATGAGTGGATAAATGATATAACCGCTCATAAGAATACTGGCTACTCCTTTTAATCAATGGTGTTTGCGGCCGGGCACCTGGCTTTAAATATATCATTCCAAAACCTCCCCACATTTCAGCTCTTGTTGATTCGCCGGGTGAATAAATGCCTTGTATAAAATCAATATCAACGGTATCAACAAATGGATTTTTTGTATAATCGGCATCAAGCATACCCTGCCTGCAGTCTGGATTAAAGCTATCGTGCATTAATACAGTCAATGGCCTACTTATATTAATTTTTAGAATGTTATCAATATCTGCTTTTACGCCCTCCATAGAATGGTCCCCGTCAATTAATATAAAATCTGCTTGCTTTCCATCATCAGCCAACTGCCTTAAAAGGATGGGCAAGGTTTCTTTGGAATCACCAATTACAAAATGTGTGTTTGAAAATGTATTACCTAATTCCTCTATGGCTGGGTCTATATCGAGGCAATAAACCTCTTCACTTAATGCAGCAATCAATTGCAGGCTTCCTCCCTTCCGGGTTCCAATTTCAATAGAGATGCAGGGCTTAATATCTTTTAAAATATTGAGTAAAGCTATTTTTTCAGCATTCACCATTTCCCAATACAGGGGTAATTCAAATATATCAAATGTGTTCATCTAGGCTCTTATTGTTAATTAAGTATTTTTCTTCGCTAACACGGCTAAAAGGTTTTTATAATATTCAACAATTTTGCTGTTGATATTTTTTTTTCCATCTACATATTCTAACGCAGCACTGCCAAGGCTTTTCCTTAACGACTTGTCTTCAATCAATTCCCGGATAGCTTTCTCCCATTCGCTGGCATTGTATGGATTGGCAAGTTTACCAGTTACATTGTTTTCAATCAGCGATGCAATGCCCGTGCCTCTACTTCCCACCACTGCCTTGCCGGCACTCATGGCTTCTATGGTAACATAAGAATAACTTTCAAATAAACTGGGCACAAGTACTACAGATGCCTGTTGTAGTATAGCAGGGAGTTGCTCGTACGACACTGCTCCATAAAAAAAAACCTGGCCTGATACATACTTTAACTCTTTTTCCATCCATTGTTTCATAGATGTTTTGCCATCGGCGGCTGTGCCATCATCACCTACGATAATCCATTTCCATCCGGGATTATTTTTTAAAATAGGCAACATGGCCTTTGTAGCCGTTATCAATCCCTTCAGCACATTTAGCCTGCCATAAAAGATAACTGCATGTTCCTCATTGTTGGTAAAGGCAATTTTAAAGGCTTCCTTTTCTACAAATGGATTTTCTACAACTTTTACCCTGTCGGGATGTATTTTCCAGTGTTCCACCGCCCAATCTTTCATCTGGACTGAGGGTGCAGAAATAAAATCCGCAAATTGCAAATAACAATAATCCGCATCATTTTTATAATCGTAATGCCGCCAGTATCCAAGGTCCCATTTGCCCCGCCGCAATGCGCCTAAAAAAAAGCGCCACTTATTCTGCAGCGGGATATATTTTTTCTTGAAACTTTCCACCAGCCAATTACTGGCATGTAGCCGCACAATTAACGGCAGTAAAGGAAAGGCTTTTTTTATCTCCAAAGCATTGGCATGTATTTCTGCAGACTCTATTAGTTGAAATGGATTTAGCCTGTGTTCCTTTTTAAAAACATCCAATACATTTTTTTGAAAGTCATGTGGCCCGTTGCAAAGAATCCTGTGCACCTTAATATCGTTTTCAATTTTGCTGTTTGATTTAATATGACTACCTGCAAATACATGCACATCAGCTCCAGCTTTTGCGAGCATTGCCGCAACCTGCGAAGTGTAAGTGCCAATGCCTCCTGTTACTGTTTCCGGTGGATACTCATAAGTTATAAAAGCAATACGCAGGGTGTTTAATTTTTCAGTTTTTTTATAATACGGGTTACAGGTGCAGGAATCAGGCAGGCGGCTATCCATAATTTCCACTCAGTAGTGCTCATGTATGCAAGTTTCCAACGCACCACCAGTTTCATCTGTTTTGAAGTAGCCTTCAAATTATCTTTTATATAGTGCCGTTCTGCATAATAGGCAGCGAAGGCGGCAAGTACTTTTATTGATCCCGGGATTAAAATATTCCAACTGATATTTAATGGGGGCCTATGATTAAAAGCCAGTTGTTCTTCTAAAACCGGGGGAGCCACTAACTGCCTGAACAAACTTAGCCTGAGCAGGTCTGCCTCTGCTTCAAAATATTGAGCCTGCTCTATGGATTTAGATTGTGTATGAAGGCGGAACCAGGTAAACACTTCATCCGTTTGTAAAATATGCCCCTGCCCGTAATTTAATAAATAGCTCCACCAAAGCTGCCTGTCCATCACGTATTTAAGCGAAGGCTCCAATGGAAAAGAAACATCAATCGTTTTTTTTCTGAAAAAAGTACAAGGCTGGTCCATAATGCCCACCCTGATGGTTTCGTAAATATTTTTTTTGATAACAGAACCGGGGTTTAGTGTCTTGCCTGCTGGGTTTTCATCCTCAAAGCTCCACTCCTTGCCACAAACCACGTTTACTTTTGGATGATCTGTAAATAACCTTGCGATTTTTTCAAATGCTCCCGGCTCATAATAATCATCACTGTTTATCCAGTTAAAGATCTCTCCTGTACATTTTGCAAATCCTTTATTGATGGCATCTGTTTGTCCTTTGTCCGGTTCGCTTATCCAGTATGCCAGCCTGGATTCGTATTTTTTAATAATGTCTACCGTGGCATCCTTACTGCCGCCATCAATGATGATGTATTCCAGATTGGGATAGTTTTGATCCAATACAGAGAGGATGGTTTGCTCAATGTATTGGCCCTGGTTAAAGGATGGGGTTACGATGGAAATTTTAGGAAATGTCATTACTCTATTAGTAATGCTTTGTAAACTTCCCTGTATTGTTGTGCAACATGTTGATTTGAATAATTATCAATTGCAAAATTTCTAATACTATCAGAAGAAAACTGGTGCTTTTCTTTTATAAATTGCTGTATAACTTCCTGTAAAGAATTAGCATTTATTTCACTTGCTTTTAAACCTGTATGTAGATCTTTAATAACTGTCGCCATTCCCCCTGTATTAAAACACAGAACAGGTGTGCCACAAGCTAATGACTCTAACATAACATTGGGAAGATTATCCTCTCTGCTTGGGATGATAAACGCATCTGCTAATGAATAATAGTTACTCAATAACTCCTCATCCCCGATAACGCCCATGTTTATAATATTTAAACCACATGCTAATAGGTTTTCTTCAACCGCATAGCCAACAGTTAATAAAGTAATTGCATTACTTTGAATTTGTTGTAAAGCTGCAATAAGTAAATCAAATCCTTTCCGATAATGAACAACAGTTTGTGAAACAAATAAAAATATTGTATTATCCGAAGGAATATTTAAAGATTCTCGTAAAATATCAGTTTTTTTAGGGGAAAAAATAGCTGTATTAATTGGATAAGGAATGCAGCTTTTTGTTACATATTTTACAATATTACTTTTACTTATTTCATTCAATAACCACCTGGAGGGGCAAATAATATTTAAGTTAAATTTTCTTTTCTGAATGATGTTTTTTTTGAATTCAACAACGTCGTTATTGAGTTCGCCGGCAATATCCTCATTTCTTTTTTCATCCTCCATATAATGAAACAATCCTAGCGCAGGATTTAAATCATGAAAAGTCCAAACCACAGGCTTTATGTTTTCTTCAAAAAATGAAGGATAATCAAGCATGCCTGCAACCCAATGTAGATGTATAATATCTGCATTTTTTACTAATGGATGTTCTAAAATATTAATTGTTGAAAATGGCAAACTAGCTACATCACAAATTAACCTGGATCGAATTGAACTAAGGCGTCTATTAAAATATTTTGAAGGTATTAATTTACCCAAAAAATAATATCTATTAAAGACTCTATTAGCCTTATTAATTAAACGTTGATAAAGACTATATGTGGGCCTTGGAAATCTATAGCATTCTTTTAAGGTTGAATGCATAGAGTTATCCATACAAAGAAATCGAGAAGCAATACCATTCTCTAACAATGCCTCATGAATTCTATAGGCAGCAATCCCTGCCCCTCCAGTTGCATAAGTGCTTATATGAATAATTTTTAGGGTTTGCAACTAAGTTTTAGTGATAGAAAAAATAAATAAGTAAATAAGTAAAAACTTATTTAATAGCTTCCATAAAAAGTGAATCAGGCTTTCTTACAACAGGTCTATTGCCATCTAATCCGAATTGTTCCCAATTTGAAATGTAGCTGGTAAATGGATCTCTTTTTTCAATTTGACTGGCACCTTTTGCATATAGTAGTTTGCTTAAGCTATATCTGTCATACATCCATTGATGAATTTCACCTCCTTGTCTAAAATTCCCAATTGCCAAATTATTTTGATTAACGTGTAATTTTTCTAAGAGATAGTTTTTTAAGGCCTTTTTAATGCTACTAATATTTTTAAACCATTTATCTTTTTGTGAGATTTCACCATATTTGTTTACAATTTGATTTTTTCTTTCCAAATAAGATGCTCTCAAATCAATCACTTCCTGTCCAAGCCTTTCAGTTATAAACTGTTCATTTTTAATAGTATCATTAAAAATAAAGTTTGCCATATTGCCGCCACTTTTTGTTCTAACAGTCTGGTCATATAATTCTAACATAGTCCATGTATAATTCAGCTCAATAAGTTCATCATTGGGATATTCAATCCCTTGCTTCAATAAATTTAAATAGTTGGTTGCAATAGTTTCCAAATCTGGTATTGCAATTCTAATTATACCGCCTGGCTTTAACACCCGCAAGCAATCCTGTATAAATATTTCAGCATCTTCTTTTTTAAAATGCTCTAATACATGTGAGTGATAAACCAAATCAAAGGAGTTATTTTTAAACGGGATACCTGTTAGTAAGTTATGAGCTAAAACACCAGCACCTGTTGAGATAAAATCAACATTTGTCCATTCACGCTCTGTTGAATAATTATATCCGCAACCAAGATTTAAATACTTCAAAATATTAGAATGATTTACAGCCTTTTTTTGTAAACGGCCATAATTGATGGACCTTGATAAAATCTACGCAACAACCTGGATAAATTAGTTATAAACCAACAATTGTTAGCTATTCTTAAGGCAAAAGGAATTGCCAATCTGCTTATTTTTTTTCGAAGTGTATTTCTAAACCAATCATAATGATACTCTCCTATTACCTCGTAATCAATTTTCACGAGGTCTATATTAAACAATTTGGTCAAATATTTCAGTGAAGTCTTCTTCCATAGTCCCATGTGATGAGGAGGCAAATTTAAGGGAGTATCCAGCAGATTTTTCAAGAACACTGATTCATTGTTTGGCACCGAAATCACTAAAATTCCTCCTGGCTTCAAAGCTTCGATTGAAGATTCTAAAAAAGTTTTCACGTCGGCAATATGTTCCAATACCTGAAAAAAGCAAACAGCATCATACGATTGTTTGCTAAGTAATGCATGTTGTTGAATCGTTTCGTTTATAACGAATGCTTCCTGTGTATCTCTTGGTGTCAATTCTAATCCCTTTACACTGTTGTGTGGGAATAAATCTCTTATTCTCTTAAGATAGGAACCGTCGCCACATCCAATTTCTAAGATGGACATGGAGTCATTTATAAATTGCAATGAGTTTTGGTGCTCCCATTTCCAGGGTATATAATACCAGTCAAACTGTGAAAGTTGCTTATATAAGAATTGATCACCTGATAAATTAAACGGAAAGTAAAATTGGTAGCGTGATAAATTGCAGCAATATAAATTTATTGCTTGTATACCTTGAAAATAAGCGGAGACATCAATTTTGTAAAATGTATTATAAGAATCTATAATTGCCTGAACACTTATTTCAGTTACTAATTCGCATTGCCCGTTATTCAACGGTGATTTTGGATCCATAAGTAATAGATTAGTTATGCCCGAACTTTAATAATATAGGCTGTGGTATTATTAAACTGGCAAATACGTTCAGGTCTGTTATTTTCCGAAAGATAATCATGAATTGCTCTGGTGCAGCCCTCCCAAACATGGTAATCATCAATTATTATTAAGCCTCCTGTAACCACCTTTGGAAAGAAATTAACTAAACAAATCATAGTAGATTCATACCAATCGCCGTCTAATCGTAAGATTGCAATTGAATCTTTTATGCTATCAGAATTTATTGTGTCAATGAACCAACCCTTGATAATCTGAAAGTTTGTGGAATCACCTAAGGCCATTTTCATAGCAGCATCAGCAAAATTCATTTCAGCTTTGCAATTATCAAAATAAGAGGGTGAATTCTTGTCTGATTGCCATTTGTATGCTTCATCTCCATCAATTGAATCTACAGGCGGAAGACCTTCGAAACTATCAAATAAATAATAGTGCTTTTTTTTTCCTATCAGAGAAGCGATACCAGCTATCATTCCACCTCTCCAGACACCACATTCCACCACCACTCCATCCAAATGTGAAAATGAATTTACTAGTTCAAGATTCCTAAGGTATTCTGGCTTTGGAATCATTGTATAGCTTGAAAATTTATTAAAAATATCAACTAGGGATTTCGTTGCTTTAATTTGTTTAAAAAACTTCCATGTAGCATTTAGTGAATTATGTTTTTTCAAATTTTCTTTTATACGCTTTCTGAATTTCATTTTAAAGAGAGTATTATTTTTTTTAATCACTTCGTCTTTTCCTATTCCAAAAATATTTTTAATTACAAATTCATCAGCTTCGCAATTAACCTCGATTGATGATGGCTTTTTATATTCTAATAGTATCTGTGCTGTATTTAAATTGTTCCATTCAGTTTGCAGTAGGGTATGCGTAGCATCTTCACCAAATCCTATATTTTTGACTAAATTTTTGTTAGGGCAGATTGCAATGCCGTTATTTTTTGCCACGGCATATTGCCACTGATAATCCCAAATGTCCATTCTATTTGCCGAAGCTTGTAAATAAATGTTTTTGAAATAGTCGATATACATTTTGTTATCATAAGAAAAATCAATATTAGATTTTCCTTTTTCATTATTTTCAACATAAAATTCATAAAGCTTCCATGCCCTTTTCCATGTTGCCCATCCCCAATTGTGCGTTAGCATTGAATAATAATAATCTCCATCACCTCTCAACTTTCCAAACTGAAAATTATCCCCTCCAATGTGCATTATTCTTTCATCCATCCTGTAACGATCCAATAAAACCGAACAAAAAGTAAAAAAACTTTCATCCGGAACACAATCATCTTCGAGGATTATTCCTTCGTCGACATTCTCAAAAAACCAAGTAATCGCATTTGCCGGCGCTTTACCGCAGCCCAGGTTTTCATCCCTGAATAGTGTCTTTACATTACAGTCCCAGTCAATTTCATTCATTACTATTTCCCTTACTTTCCTGCATTTCTCTTTCTCCCCGTCTTTGTCTTTCCTTGGGCCATCTGCCGCCACAAATAAAAACTTTGGCTGCACTTTTTTTATCTGTGCAAATACCCGGGCAGTGGTATCGGGCCGGTTAAAAATTAAGAATAAAACAGGGGTTTCAAACATATTACCAGTATGATCAGCCTTCAACTTTTTCCAGGCCTGCCGGGCGTTCAGCAACAGATGGGTTTATACAGTTATTAGTAAGTTAACGATTTAAATAAAGTGAAATATTTATGGTATTTTCCTTTATGCAACCATAGCCAAATCAACGGACTTTTATTTTTGTAAAACTGTCAGGGATAACAAAATCTGGCATTTCCCTTCCCACTTTAAAACCTAACCAATTTTCGGGAGCAAACACAGTTGCATTTTTTTTATTCAGGTATGCCCCCCACCAGGCAAAACTGCTGTTGGAAATGATCAGTTTATCTGCATGCATCAGTAATTGAAGGTCCATGATCTCAGTATCAGAAATAACAATCTTGTTTGTAAGCCATGGCAGTTTATGAGCTACATTTTCGGGATCATCCGTTACCAGTATGATTGTGAATGTCTGCAGGGCAGTTATTTGGTTCAATGCTTCCAGATAATAGTTTTCTGGCAAACTCATGTTTGCACCTCCCCATGCTTCATTACCCCAGGTAAGGTAATCGCCCAACCGGTAATGGATGGCAAGTACTTTTTTACCAAACAAATGGCCATATTTTTCAGCAAATGCTTTTTCAAAGACAGGTCTCACCCTCAATTTTTTTTTAATACTGTTTTGTATTAATTGAAAATATAATTCAGACTGGAAGAAGCCTTTATAATAACAGTTATCTTTTATCAGGGGAACCATCGTGGAAACCAGTTCATGCCCGATTTGGTGAATGTAAGGTTGCCTACCAAACAGAAATTTTTTATATAAACCCCTGCTAATTTTATTATTTAGCAATACGTTAGTGGTAAAATATTTTTTTACGTTATCATTTTTATGATCATTATCAATGATGTAAAACGTTTTATATTTTTCTGCCACCGCCATGGCAAATGCATACTGAAAGAGCTGGTTGCCTAAACGGCCAACTAAACAAACACCGATCATTTATACCTTAATATTTTTTTGACTCCTCGTTTTACCAGTACTTTACTTTTCTGGTAAATGTTGCTAACAATAAATCCTATCCTCCTGCCCCCTTCTTCATTGTATATTTTCAATAGCTTTATCCTCTTATCAAAGCCTGTAATGTTTTTTCTTACATACAAGGCATCTCCCCAGAAATGGGTGGTCATATAGGTTTGCACTCGTACAAAACCCTTGTTTAATAAAAAACTATCTACCTGGTAAAGCAATGCACAATTCTTATACAAAGATTTTACATTCACTTCCGTATACACCCAATCTATCTTGTTTAGAAGTGTGCCCATGCTTTGCAACGCTATAAGTTCGTAGCCCTGCAGGTCGATGTTTACAAAATTATAGCCTGTAATATCGAGCTGCTTGTCTCTGAAAAAACTATCAATCCTGTGAGCGGTTAGTGGAATCTTTTCAATAATATTTGTACCGTGTATTTCTTTTGTAATACCGAGATCGAGTATAGAAGATGACTGCGAGAACTCAGTAACATTAAAATTAACGGACGCATTATCCCTGTCAGAAACCAATAAATTAAAAACCTGGTTTTCAGGGTAAGCCGCAACGTTTTCTTTGAGCTGGCTAACGAGTGAAGGGTTTCCTTCTACCCAAATTACCCTGTCAATACGGGCATCATGATAATCTTTTGCCTCTTCGCCCAAGTGAGCTCCCAAGTGCAAAATGCCTTTTATATCCGCTTTGTGGCGGGAAATTATTTCATGGATCGAGATGTACATAATTTACTTTTTTGGCCTTGCTATTAAAACAGAAAAACATGCCCACCCTGTTTTCTCATCAATCGGATATACATTTTGTTCCCTTACAACATTGCTTACATCATAATCATGTTTTTTAAAAAAGTCGATGTATTGCTTTACTGTATTTCCCATATCAAAAACTGTTTGGCCAAATTCAAAGGCGCAAATCTTAATTTTTTTTTCAGCAAACATTTTTTCTGCCCCATATAAAACATCCAACTCAGCACCCTCTACGTCCATTTTTAAAAGATCAATAATTGGTATGGAATGTTCCTCACAATAGCTGTCAATACTTGTTGCAGGAATTTGCACAACTGTTGGTTTGGGTACAGTAATACCATAATTCTCCAATGGTCTTACTGCCATCGTATTCCAGGCCGCCTGCTGCTCTTCGTACATATTAAAATTTACAAATCCAGGCTTATTACTAACCGCTAGGTTGTTTAATATGACATTTGTTTTATTAGCATTTTTAACTATGGCAGAAAGTTTGCCAAAAGTAGAAGGGGTAGGTTCAAAAGAATGTACCTGGCCGTTAATGTCAGCAAACCTGGAGAACAATAAAGTCAATTCTCCCACATTTGCGCCTACATCAAATACAATATCTCCCTTGCTTATACTATTGATATAAAATATCTGCTCCTGCTTTTCAACTATTAATCCATCTAATGCATTGACTTTCTTTTTAAATAACATCGTTTAAATTTTTATTGTTGACTCCATCTTCCGTCGATTAAACAAACTGCATGCGACGAAGGTGGTACTTCACCCGATCCATAATAATCTCCATCAATAACCTGCAACTGAATGGCATTACTAATACAATCAAGTTCAACACCCTCATTTAAAATAGAATAGGTAATATTATAAATGGCAGGTACAAGTGCTAGTTTGTTTACTTCAAATATAAACATGCCTGATGTTTTTACATTTTTAAATATCATTTTATTTAAGCGGCTATGGTGCAAACTTACGGGCATTTCCAATTGGCTGGTTATTGCTATGCCAGGAATTAAATTGAGGTTATCTAATGCAGTTTCAGTTTGATAATATAATTTTATTTTAAAATCCTGCCCGGAATAAACCTGGTCAATAATGTTACCGGCAGTATCAAAAATTTCAATATTCGTAACTTTCACCAGTCCATTGCCGGTTCTGATAGTAGCGGCATCGTTAATGCTGTTCCCGGATTTCTGGGCTGACAAATACTTTTCCACCGCTGTAGTTGCCGTTCCGTTAAACATAACTTTCCCTGCATTCATGACCATACCTTTATCACAGAGATTTTGTATTGCCGCCATATTATGACTCACAAATAAAACCGTCCTCCCCTCTTTTGTACTCACATCCTTCATCTTACCCAATGCCTTTTTCTGAAACTCTGCATCACCCACTGCCAACACTTCATCTACAATTAAAATTTCAGGTTCTAGGTGAGCAGCTACTCCAAATGCCAGCCTTACATACATCCCGGACGAATATCGTTTTACAGGAGTATCAATGTACCTTTCTACCCCTGCAAAATCTACAATCTCATCAAACTTGCTTTTAATCTCCTGCCTTGTCATGCCGAGGATGGCCCCGTTTAAAAAGATATTTTCCCTGCCACTAAGTTCTGGATGAAAGCCGGTGCCTACTTCCAGCAAAGATGCAACCCGGCCCTTTATTTTAATACTACCAGTAGTAGGTGTTGTTGTACGGCTTAATATTTTTAGCAGGGTACTTTTGCCTGCACCATTACGGCCAATAATACCGAGTACTTCTCCCTGCTTTACTTCAAAATTAATATCCTGCAAAGCCCATACATAATCGCTATTACCGGTTGTGGTACGGTCGTTTACTTCGCCAATTATCAGGTACGGGTCTTCTTTACCCCGCATACGATGCCAGGTGCGGTTGAGATCATGGGCGAGTGAGCCTGTACCCACAGAGCCGAGGCGGTATTGCTTGCTTAGATTTTCTACTTTTATTACAACACTCATGAATAATGGAATAAACCGTTTAAAAAAACAGTTAATTGCTTAAAGAAACGTTTGCAAAGAAATATTTAAAATATACGTGCTGCGATCGGGCTGAAAAACCGTTACACAGTATCCATAAAAGTCCGCTCTACCTTGCTAAAAACTACCATCCCAATAAACAGCATCAACACTATAAACCCAGCACTATAAACTAAGCCCATTGTATTGACCGTACCGGAGCCAAACAAGGCATACCGGAAAGCTTCCACAATGGGTGTCAGCGGGTTCCAGGCGATCCAGGCCGCAAAGGATTTTGTTTTTAAAAATGACAGTGG